>Ga0187893_10000644_pt1 | contig 89047 bp, 61 predicted proteins | sample MA1701074metaG_FD_139574 | JGI IMG/M metagenome (GOLD analysis project Ga0187893, IMG submission 139574) | White microbial mat communities from a basaltic lava cave in the Kipuka Kanohina Cave System on the Island of Hawaii, USA - MA170107-4 metaG ... | reverse complement strand
TTTCTCCTCCAGCCAGGGGAATGTCTCCGAAGATTGCACTTTCCTTTGTAAGCTGACGGCTACCCAACCAGCCGGTGATTGCTCGGGTTGCACATCGTAGAATGGTGGCAGCCCGTGGCGCGCCGGGTCAGCACTACAGAAGCATAGCAGTCCGACGCGCTGGACTCCTCTGCGTTTTAGCTCTTGACCAAGCCTCTTGAGATCTTGCCCCCAGTCGAGATTGCTATCGACAAGTATTTTTTCGGGTTTAGAACCCGCCAGGGCATTGAAGTAAGGCAGGTAGTCCGGGTGCGCCTTCAAGCTGACGACCGCGTGGGCGGCCAGCACGGCCGCCACGGCCCAGTTACGAGCAGAATGCCGCCGGCTGACTGTATAAATTCGAGATGCGGCATAGGCGCCGAGAACAGCCATCATCGGATAGACGAGAAGAACGTGGCGAACCCCGATATTGAAGCTGCTAGTCATGCTCAAGCCCAGTATTGCGACGGTGAATGTCAAAGGAGCGCATAGCTTCCAGTCGCGATCTCTCCATACCTGTGAAACCAGCAAAACCGATCCAATGAGGCAGAGTGCCAATAGCGGCAGCGTTGTCTTGACAGCCAGGGCGACGGGAAAGTAATACCACCATCCTTTGGTCCTTGTTTGTCCGAAGAGGACAGAATTGCGTCCGGCGCTGCTGAGCGACTGAGCGGAAAACACCCCGCTCGCCATCGCCGCAAGAAACCGCGGGAGTACCGGAAATTCAATAACGCGGTAAGCCGCATCATGGATCGCTGTACCTGGCGTAAAAAAACGATCTGCGAGCTCGTGCGGCCGCTGGCTCGGGGTCGCCATCGCAGTGGGCGAGACGTTGAAGCCGTAGGCTGCCCAACAAAGCAATACCGCCACGCCGACAGCAAGTCCCAGCCAAGCGACCCGGATTTGTGCCACGAACCCCCTAATTTTCCAGCCTTTCTGGAGGCCGTATCGAACAGATACGAGCGCGATAAAACACACAGCCAGAAACGGCGCCGCCGAAAACTTAGATAGGACGGCAAGCGACACCAAAACGGCAGCCGCGAGCGTGCGCAACCTGTCAGGCCGTTCGAACCAGAGCAGAAGGGCGTAGAGGGCGGGCACGCCAAAGCCCACCAATGCCGCGTCGGTTGTGGCCAGTCCGGAATGGGCCAACATCGTCGGAGAGAATGACAGGAGGCCGACCGCAAGAACCGCCGCCGGCCGCCCGAGAAGCCGGCGGGCCATCAGCCATGTCCCGTACAGAGCGGAAAAAAAGAACGGGAGTATGCCTGCGCGCGCCAAGGATAAGGTCCGCTCATAATCCGCGGATCGGTACAGAATAGCGTTTCCTTCCGGAATAATGCCTGTGAGCCCAATATGTCTGCTGCCCCCCAGCAGATAGGGGCCCAGCGCCCCGGCGATACGGGCGATCGGCGGGTGCAGATATTCGTAGGTGTACGTGCCTCGATCGACGAGTTCCATGCCGGCCGCCAGGTGAGCTGGCTCGTCCATTGTGTGTACGTACACATCGTAGGTCAAAAAGATTCGAACGCCTGCTAGCAGAGCCAAAACAATAGCGGCAGTCTCGGGCCAGTATTTCCAAACTGGGACTCGCGGTCGTTCCGTGATAGATCCTTGAAACGACATAGCTAGGCTTCCTGCTTTGCCCTTGACTCGCGCCGGTGGCTCCTTGGGGTCGCTCGCAAACCCATGATCCCGGTTCCGGCCATAGTGTTCGTCCCAGCAAGCTTTACGTGTTGCCTATCCATTGCTGAGCCACCTTGCGTCGCCGGGCTGGAAGTTGAACCTGAAGTAGCACAGTTCAACCTGCGGCTGCGATCAACTCGATTCGTAGAGCGCCCATGAGATTTCATCAAAAGCGCAACCCATACACATCGACTGCTAGCCGCGCCAGCGGACGGGTGTGGGCCATCAGCCGCTGGATCTCGCTCCAGCGGCGCCCGTCGGATCGTGCCGGCCGGCCCCCGGAGTCCTATCTTCAGCAGAAGTTCTCCAGCGTATTACCAGTTGATTGATGTGTGACAAACAAAAACGGACACCGTCATCCAATGAACTTATCGCGTATCTTAGTGATCTTTGACTTAGCACCTAGTCAGTATCGGATAAAAGGCCGAGACGACGGAAGTGATGCCCCGCATGGTCGCGCACCACTACTTCCGAATAAGGCCGATGGTTGTAAAGATTTCCGGTTTGATTGAGCGGTTTTGGCAAAAATTGTGATATGCGATGCCAGCGCCAAAAAACGAATCACTGACGACATCATCGACAAGAATAATACCACCAGGAGCCACCAATGGATAAACCTTTTCGAGAGCAACACCGACCGGAATTTCCAGATCAACGTCTACAAGGCAAACTGCGATGGTTTGGGGCAGTTGCGCCGCAGGCAGCGAGGCGATATCGCCTTTAAGTAACTGTACTTCTTGGGCCCCGAAACGATCCAAGATCTTGCGAGTTAGGGCAATTGAATTGCGCGAGAAAGACTTTCGAGCGGTTTTTCGTGTTCCATGGTTGATGTCCCTCGTAACATGATCGCCGACGAATCCGCAGAAAGTGTCGTTTGCAATGTACTGCCTACTCTGGTCAGTATTGCGGAGAAAAGCTGCGGCCATCGCGGCGGTGCCACCCAGAAAGCAGCCGACTTCCAATATGGCTCCTGGGACGTTGCGAGTGCGCCACAGCGCGTCGAGATAGATATAAAGGCGATCCGGAGAAAGCTGCGTGGGCGGATGGCGATAGAGAATTGGCACGGCGGCCAGTTTGACTCGGGGCCAAAAGTTATTGAGCTTTAGAGACATGCTTGCTCCTATCGGATTGGCCGAGCGCTAGGTATCGCACAAAGTTGAGGCACGCCCCTACGCGCCAGCGCCCTGGTATCGGCATGGACGCCAGCTCCCGGTAGTAGAGACTGGCTCCCTTTGGGTTTCTCCTTGCCGCGCCGTTCAATGATCCGACGGTAGTGTGGTACACACGTAAACGCTCGTTGACGAAACGTGTTTGGTATCGTAGGCCGACCCGGTTCCAGACAAGCGATTCGGCAATGAACTTCTCGCCTGGGATCACAGGGAATGGATAGAGCCGCAGCACGTCTGTGCGAATGAAACCCCACTTCTCAAACCTGCAGCCATAGCGATAGTTCATATCGAGGGTGGAGCAGTCCATTATGTCGCGCGGGAAACCTTCGCCAACCGGCGTTCCATCGGGCCGTTTGCATAGTGCGGTCACACCGCACACATGGGGCTTTTGCTGCTCGGGAATTGCATCCCACCAAAACTTCAAACGGTCGAGCGCCTCCGGCACGCATTCGTCGTCGCTGTCCAGATTCAGGAACAGCTCGCCGTGCGCTTGGAACACGCCGAGGTTGAATGCTGCCGGCTTGCCGCTATTCTCCTGTCGCACGTAGCGGATCGGGAACCGGGCTTCCGCTTGCCAGCGCTCGACAACGGTCGCGGTATTGTCCGTCGAACCGTCATCCACGATGAGCCACTCGAAGTCTCGAAAAATCTGTGCGCAGAGACTTCTGTACACCCGCGGGAGCGTGTGTGCACGGTTGAATGTGGGTGTGAAGACAGTGAATTGAAACGTCATCGCCGGAAATCATTGCCAACGAACATCTTGGCGGGCAAGCGCAAGAGCATCAGGCCGTAGGTAAGGATCAGACGAAGAGGCCGCACCGAATAGTACAGAAACGACAACGCGCCTGGAATGGGTACTGCGGCGCGATCCTGACTGTTGGGAGTGACGAGAGAGCCAAGAAGGTACTGGAAATACTTGACCCGGTCCGCGAAGCGTTCCAGCATTTGAAGGTGAAAGGAGAAGCCTTCGACGGCGCCAATCGCGCGTTCTGGTTCGTATTGAAGGCGGTGGCAAGCTTCGTTGGCCAGTCTGCACGCGACGTGATCCCACTCGGCCCTCACTAGTACATCCCGGGGCACTTGAGCCCCCAGCAGCCGACTCGCGATGAGAACACCGGTTAGCACGACCCTTTGGTTTCCCTGCAATTTCGCATCGGCCATCAGCTGTGACCAGTCCAAAGTGGGTTGAGATTGAATCAGCGCGGCGACATCGCAGACCCATATCAACCTTTCCCAGAGGTGCCTGCACCCATGAAGGCAAAGGATCTGCAGCAATGCCTCCGCTGGAATCGTGCGCACCGTCTTTCCAGCCAATCCACCCTGCTCCAGGGTCTCCCAGAAGTTGTCGCGTTCCACCGGTGAATTGAAACATCTCACGGCGGTTGCTCTCCACTGGAGATCGACTGGGACACTGCTTTTCGGGTGTACGAACCGCCAGGCCGACTTCAACTGCTGAAAGCCGTCTTCCCGCAACGGAGTCCCTTCCGCTGGCGCGGCTACCGCTGCGTATCCTCGCGTCAATAAAGCGTCCCGGGCTCGAAACATGTCCCGCTTGTGAACAATGATGTCGAGGTCTCGAAAACCCCGTAAAGCGATATCGCCGTACGCTGACGCCGCCAGAACCGGTCCCTTATAAGCCACAGCGGGGATCTGGCGCGACTCAAAGTCATCCAGAAGCTTGACGAGTTGCTTGGTAAGGTGCAGCGCCCATATCATTTCGCTCCGGCCCATGGCCTGCAGCCGGCTCCAGAAAGCCTTAGGAACGGAGTCGGGAGAAGCCGCGACTGCTCTGTAGAGTATCGGCGCCATGCCGTGCGCCGAGGCAAGTTCCAACAACATCGGCTGGGAAACGCTGTCATCGAGCAGCAGTTGCGGACCGGAGTCAGCCTGGGGGTTTAGATAGGCTTGGGCACAGCGCAGCAGAACCTCCATTTCAGGGCACACGCCTTTAGAAGGATTCGCGTCGCCCATTTCAACTTGCTCACTGAGAGGTATGGCCGCCAAGAATGACTCCCTATACAGCAATTCGGTGGCGCGGTGGCGAGACTGAGTGGAGACCCCAGGCCTTGTAGGCGAGCGAAGCACTGGGCGGAGACTCGATCTTTGCACCGCAAAGTCTAGGATCGGTGCCCAACAACAAGCTTCCCTCACATCCGTCAACGAAGCAAGAGACCGGTAGTACCAAGCACTTATTTTCGTCTTTAGTACCATCCTCTCAGTACTACAGTCAGCTACCGCCGAACCGGTTTCGCGTAGTATCATTACTCGTCGAGAGAAGACGATGAAATATAGGGTTTCTCCTGCGGGGCCGCTTCCGTAGCAGGCGAGGTGTTAAATCTCCGCCAGGCCAGCAAACCCTTTCGACTTCTCCTTTTCCTCGCGCCTTGATCCCGATTTAGCCGCTACCCGGCATCTCACGGAGGCGCCGGCACAAGACATCACTTGAGGACGATCATCATTTCGGACTGCGGCGTAGAACACTTCGGAAGCCGAACCAGTTAGAGCCCATAAGAGACCGACAGGTAGGTCGGCCCGGAACCGTCGTTGGCCGGTACCCTAGTAGACCCGCTTTATATTCACATGCTTGCGCAGAGCAAACCCAGCCCTCTCTTTGAGCGCGCATTCAAGGCGCTCGGCTGGAGGACGGCCTCCATGGTGTCCACGGTTGCCGCGCAATCGGTGGTGCTGGTTGTCCTGGCGCGTCTGCTAGGTCCGGAGTCATTTGGCCTGATCGGACAAGCTATGATCTTTGTCGGTTTCGCCCAGATTCTGTCGGAGATTGGCATGGCAGAGGCGATTGTGCAGCGCCGGGAGTTGAATGAGGATCACTACCGGACCGCGTTCACGCTTTCTGTGGCGGCAGGCGGTCTGCTGAGTGTGAGCGTTTGGATGGGCGCTGAGGTTTTGGCCGGTGTGTTCGGGGAAGCCGAACTTGGCCCGCTGCTCCGTATTCTCTCGGTCGCCTTTTTCTTTTCCAGCGTCGGCACAACGCGGATGGGCGTCCTTCAGCGCAATCTCGATTTCCGCAGCAAGTATTGGGTCGCAGTCGTTCCTTATATCGCGGGATATGCGCCGGTGGGGATTACCCTGGCGTACCTGGATTTCGGGCCGTGGGCTTTGGCGTACGCAATCCTGGTCGAAAGATGTCTGTCCATGATTCTGCTTTTCGTCCTCACCGAACATCCCCGGAATCCCGGATTCTCGCTGCGTGAGGCAAAGGACCTGCTTGGATTTGGCACCGGCTACAGCATCAACACGATTGTTTGGTATTTTACTCGCAACACGGATCTCTTCGTCGTTGGACGTTGGATGGGGCCGGCGGCTTTGGGTTTTTACTCGTGGGCCAGCAGCCTGATCAAAGCGCCGGTGATGGCGTCAACGATTCTCGTGGACGTGCTTTTTCCGGCGTATGCAGAAATCCAGGATGAGCCGGAGCGTCTCAAGACGGCCTTCATGCGATCCGTCTCCGTCGCGGCCTTGATTGCGTATCCGTTGCTGGCGGGCATGTTCCTGGTCGCTCCCGAGTTGGTGCGCGGTGTTTTTGGGGCGCGGTGGGAGCCCACCGTGGGCGTGCTCCAGATTCAGTGCGTGGGCGCGTTGGTCTGGTGCATAAACTCTCTGTCTGAGGCCGCTGTCCGGGCTAAGGGTGCTGTCTTTGCCCTTATGTCCAGGCGCCTCCTCTTCTCTGTGGTTCTTTTTGCCGGCGCGTTCTTTGGAGTACTTTGGGGCATCGAAGGTGTTGCGAGCGGCGTCGTGGGTGCACTCCTCGTCTGGTATCTATTGCTCTCCCACTTGACGCTGCGTCTTGTTGATGGCAGTTGGAAGGATCTTCTTCTGGCGCAGAGTTCCGGTCTGATGTTGGCGACGATCGTGGCGGCTGTGGCGTATGGGATGACAGCACTGTTGCGTTCCCGGGGGTATCCGGACTTGGTCATCCTCGGGAGCACAATCATTTGCTGTGGTTTGGCTGTAGCCGCGACGGCCATCCTGGTGCCGAAGACCAAGCTCAGCGACGGCCCCCTTTGGGCCCGTCATAAGGTCGAAGTCCTTTGGGATCAACGATTCGGCGGCTAGCCCCATGGCGTATCAGGAAACGGTTCCAGGGGCCCATCGGATCACCGGAATGGATATTCTGAGGAGCAGTTCGACCTGCGCTGGCATCTTGTCAACGCGGCAAGGGGATCACGAGGCAGAGGACGTATGAACGGGAAACCCTGGCAAGCGTCTCTGGTGATTGTAGTGACGTGTCTACTGGTTCGCGTGGCGCTGGCCGTTGCAGTGGGAGCCTACGAAACCTTCAACCGCACCGAACTGGACAAGATCGCGATGGCGGTCGCTGCTGGGCGGGGTTTCAGCAATGCATTCGGTCAGAGCGGTGAACCAACCACGGGACCCACGGCTCATTGCCCGCCGGTCTATCCGATCCTGCTCGGCCTCGCGTACGGGTTCTGGGGCGAGGGTCTGGAGGGTGAGTTGGGGAAGTATGCCCTCAACGTGCTGTTCGTGGCGCTCCTTCTTGGGGCGCTGCCTTTCGTCTCCGCTGCTTTCGGCATGCCCTGGAGGGCCGGGTTTTACGCCGGTTTGTTCGGAGCCGCCGTGCCGATTTACCTCATGACGGAATTGCGGGGGGGCGAATTCGCGCTCGTAGCCCTTATGCTCGCAACGGCCTGCGTATTATTCCAGACCACTTTGTTGCGGCCGTCCTTTGGCTGGCGCGAAGCGGCCGGACACGGGCTGCTGTGGGGTATTCTTCTTTCAACGAGCCCCAGTCCGGGGCCGGTGCTGGTGTTGTGGCTGGGCCTGCTGTTCCTGAAGCACCAGCCGGGGCCGGGAACGGCCGTCCGATTCTCCGCTGTGCTGTTTGTCACGATTCTCTTGGTGATGCTACCCTGGACAGCGAGAAACTACCGTGTTCTCGGCAGTCCAATTCTTGCTCGCAGCAATCTAGGGCTGGAGCTGCAGGTTTCCAACAACGAGTTTGCCACAGCAACCGGTTACGAGAATCAAGCGAACCCCGTCTTTGACCTTTTTCACCCTAATAAAGCCCTGCAGCAGCGTCTTCGATACCGTGAAATCGGCGAAGTGGCCTATCATCGCGAGAAGATGCGGGAGGCAGTTGCATGGATTCGTGACCATCCCGGAGAGTTCTTCCGGCTAACACTGCTGCGTTCCTGGTATTTCTGGACGGCCCCCCCTCGGCGTCCTGCTCAGACGGCGCTACAGTACCTCATCTCCGGATTGGCTGTTTTTGGGTTGTGGCGCTTGTTGAGAACGAACCAGATCGTCGGATTGCAGTTGACGGCTCTGTGGCTGGGATTCTCACTTATCTACTATTTTGTGCAATTCGAGAACCGCTATCGCTACCCGATCTACTGGAGCATGCTCTTGCTGGCGGGTTTCGGCTTAACGGAGATGTCCTGGTGGCGGCGCGCGGAAGACCGAGTGTTGTACCGGTGGTCCGCACTCCGAAGGAATCGCCGGCTACGCCAGCCGGCCCGCAGGGTAGGCGGAAGGACCGGGTGGTGCGCCGATACAAACAGCGCACCACCAAAGCCCGATTGACCGGGACGAGTGCACTCGATCATGATGTCGTTAGGGTCCGTTCTCTGAACGGTAACAGGTTCGATATTGATCCGGCTTTGATTCTCTTGGAGAGTGCAGGATATGCGCTTGCTGCAGGTGGCGGTCCTGACCTCTACACTCACCATAACTCATGATTCTCGTAACAGGTGGCGCAGGTTATATTGGCGGCATTGTGGCCGAACGGCTCATTGATCAAGGCAAGGAAGTCGTTGTCTACGACAATCTGTCGCATGGACATCGCGATGTTGTTCCTTCTGCGGCGGTTTTCGAGCAGGCGGATATTGGCGATCGCGAAACACTGCGGAAGATCTTGCAACACTATCCGATCCAGGCGGTGATGCATTTTGCAGCGGACGCTCTCGTCGGCGAGTCGATGCAAAACCCTGGACAGTACTTTCGAAACAATCTTTCTAGCTCCATTGCGCTTCTGGAGGAGGCACAGCGCGCGGGCGTAGGCAGGTTTATCTTTTCGTCAAGCTGCGCGATTTTCGGGAATTGCAATGCTTCCCCTATCGCGGAGAACGCTCCGACTGATCCGATAAGCCCCTATGGCGAATCCAAGCTAGGCTTCGAGAAAGTTCTGGGTTGGTTTCATCGGATCCATGGCATGGCCTACTTTTGCTTGCGCTACTTCAACGCCTGCGGGGCAACGGAGGCACGGGGCGAACGGCATGATCCAGAAACACACCTGATCCCTTTGGTGCTCAACGTTGCCGCGGGCCTAAGCGAGACGATTCAAGTTTTCGGAGGAGACTATCCGACGCCTGACGGGTCCTGTATTCGAGACTACATTCATGTTGTTGATCTGGCGGATGCCCACATCCTTGCCTTAGAAGCCGATCCAGGCTTGAGCGGTTGCTATAACGTCGGTACCGGGCAGGGAAGTTCAGTGTGGGACGTCATAGCGGTAGCGCGCCGCATTACGGGCAGGCCGATCCGAGAGACCGTCGTTGCACCGCGACCGGGTGACCCGCCCGAGCTGGTGGCTGATGCAACGAAGATCCGGCAGAGGCTCGGATGGCGCCCGCAGAACGACCTCGAGTCTACGGTCCGGAGCGCGTGGGAGTTCAATAGGCGAAACCGACGGGCATAGCAACTCTCTCGCAGGACCCCACTGTCAGGGGCGCGGACTCAGCGCCAACCGGTGGAGCAAAGACCATCGTGGCAGTTTCCCCATCGGCGACGGCTCTGTGCAATCCTCCGATAAACCTTGGGGCCAATCTGCGACATTCCCGGAATCCAGAGGAAGACCAGCAGGGGCCAGAGGATCGGCAGTTGTGAAAGAATTTCGCGCCACGCAAAAAACCCCTCTCGTCTTTCACCATCGGGCCGGATAACAACCATCTCCGGCGGTGCAGAGTCCGCCGTTTCACCCGCGGTTTCCGCTCCTCTGCCAGCTGAGTTTGTCATATCCACATAGTCGAGACGGCTAAACCAATCCCAGTAGCCGACGAACGTCATCGACCTGATACACAGCACACACGCACCGTCGAAGAAAATGCGGAGTCTTTCGCGCTTAAAGCCATCGGCAGCCCTTTTTGCGAAGCTAGCCCACGGTACGAAGACCGAGTACAGTGCAAAGTATGGGACAAAACATGCCAGGCTCGTCAAACACATCCCTAGGTGGAGCGAGAACCCCAGGGGAACATAGAGCACAAGCAGCCTTGGCCAAAGGAGCACAAGGAAAAATGTACATTCGAAAACCAACGTAATCCAAGACGATAGGACAGCCAGAGCATGCTGTTGTCCCAACCAGACGCCCAGCTCACTTCCTCGCGAAAGCCCGTCCCGCCAAAGGTAATACTGAAGCGTGTCGCCGTTGGCCCAGTCCAACCCGGCCACCCACAGTTTGCTAACACCTGCATTGAGATAGATAACGCTGAAGAGGTGTTGCGTAAGAAGGAGCGGGAATCGAGCGAACTGGCTTGTCGCGTTGAGTACGTTGGAAGGATCGAGTCGCTTCTGCAGTGTGGCCTGGCGCAGGCGCGCGGACAGGTCATCCAATGAAAGCGTTGCGCCAGCAGGGCTCATTGCGAGTAAGCCGACGAAGATGACCATGATGGCGTCAGAGTGGTGAAAATCATTAAAGGACCACTTGAAGGCGGTTAGAAAGAGGTTGCCGAAGGCAAACAAGACCAGGCTCGTTCTGGTAAGCGCCCCTAACAAGGCGAAGCCCCCCGCGGCAAGTGTAATCCAGTAGATGGCCGCTATTGCTCCATAGGAAGGACGAGTTTGTAGGGCTTCACCGAATGGCCACAGGATCAGGCGGAGTAAGATGACAGGATCGTATAGGGAATCCGGCAGCCTGCTATGCTCAACGAAAATCCCACGATCCTCGAAAAGCCCCGCCAGTTGAACCCCGACACACACCACGCGGCAAAGCGCCAGGTTGAAGAGTGGCGCGGGACGAAACCAATAACGCTGCCAGATTCCGCCGATCGTCATCGCGGTGGGTCCTTGGCAAGGGGCAGAGTTACAGTTTTCGGGAGTTGGCGGGGACCCTCCTCCACGGTCGCTCCTGCAAAAACTAGACGATGGTTTTCGAGTCGCAAGCCGATGAGCTTCCGGGAATGGCGCTTCTCCCACCACTCAACCATTTGCCCGGTTAGCTCAGAATCGTCGTTTCGAATGGAATCGACAAACGTGCCAAGATGCCAGATGCATACGCCGAGGTCATCGGCGTCAATTTTGACCGTGCTGGAGTCTTCGAGAATGCCAAAAAGAGAATACTGGTCCAGTACCTCGCCCACATGATGCGGAGCCGTATACAAAGGGTAGCTGATGAAGGGCCACAGGTTAGGTGAACGGGTTGCCTCAAACAAAGGAAACCGGCGGCTCACAAAGCCGACGCCAAAGCTGGAATAGTATTGAGCGCCGAGAGTAAACAGGATCACGAGGGAAATGCATGCGCTGCTCAGTTTCTCGTGGAAGTGTTCACTGTACGCCGGCACCTTCGAGGGCAATTTGCGGATGGTAGTCAACATAGAAAGACGTTATCACTCTCCCGTGTCGGTCATCGGACACGTTCTAGGAGTGTCGGCTTGCCAGCCATCGCTCCAGCAGCTTGCGGATTGCGAAGAAGGCAACGCGAGCGATCCGCTTCGTTCTTTTATGTTCTACCAGCCGCAGCCAAGGACGGTTGGCTCGGTGCTCGCTGCGTCTCGAGCCACGACTCAAACATGAGCAAGGCCCACAATCGGTTATGCCATTTGCGTCGGCCGCTTAGATACTCATTCCATCGCCGGCGCACCTGCTCTCCGTCGAAAAAACCCTCGCGCCGCAGACGACTGGGATCGAGGAGGTCTTCAGCCCAGTCTCGCAAGGGTCCGCGCAGCCAACGATCGATCGGTACCGCAAATCCCATTTTCGGGCGCTCGATAAGAGCTGGCGGAACATAGCGGTACAAGACTTGCCGCAAAACCCACTTGCTGCCGGCGGAGTTGTACTTCATCCCCATAGGCAATCGCCAGGCGAACTCCACGACGCGGTGGTCGAGAATCGGTACCCTTGCCTCCAGGCTCACGCCCATGCTCGCTCGATCGACCTTGGTCAGGATGTCATCCGGCAGATACGACACCATGTCGCCGTACATCATCTTTTCCACAAAGCCCTGCAAGCTGGAGGCGTGGTTCGGCCCGGTAAGCACGAACCCGGAGCTGCGTGTGCGAAGCACCTGCGTGAGCGGCTCGCTGGCATGGCTCATAAGACTAGCGTACATGTCGTCAGCACGGCCCAGCTGCAGCATCTCGGCCATCCTGTGCAGCTGCTCGCCGGGAGAACCGCCATGGCCGTTCTTGCCCAGCCATGAACACGTACGGTCAAAAACGCCCGAGGGCACTGTCAGCAGACCTGCACCGATGGCCCGGCGGCTGAGCGAAGGCATCCAACCGAACACATTCCATATCTTTCGAAACGAGGTGTAGCGTGAATAGCCGCAAAAAATCTCGTCTCCTCCATCACCGGAGAGGCTTACAGTTACATGCCGTCGCGCCAATTCCGATACAAGGTAGGTTGGAACCTGGGAAGAGTCCGCGAACGGTTCGTCATAGAGTATTGGCAAATGGGGGATAACGGCCATGGCCTCTGACGGCGTGACCATCAGCTCTTCATGGTCCGTGCCGATGTGCCGAGCCACGTCTCGGGCTGCAGCGAGCTCGCTATATTCATCCTCGGCATAACCGATCGTGAATGTCCTAACGGGACGAGAGCTCTGTGCTTGCATCAGAGCCACAACAGTCGCCGAGTCCACTCCTCCGGAAAGGAACGCACCCAGGGGAACATCTGCTTCCATCCTGAGTTTCACAGCGTCATGGAGCAGGGCGTTCAGCCCATCAACCGCTTCCCCAGGCGAACCGCGAAAGGGATCGCTAACGCCGCGCTCCGCAACGTCCCGGGCTGACCAGTAGGGAACGGGTTGCGGATCCGTGCCTGGATGAGATTCCTGCAGAGTGAGCACTGTTCCCGGCGGAAGTTTCTTGATGCCATCATAGATGGAATGGGGCGCAGGGACGTAATAGAGCCGCGTGTAAAGCGATAGCACGTCACGCTGGATGGGTTTGTCAAAATCCGGATGGGCGCGCAGGGCCTTAAGCTCGGAAGAAAAGGCGAATGCATTGCCGATCCAGCCGTAATACAAGGGTTTGATACCGAGCCGGTCTCGCACAAGGTGCATTTTGTGCTCCCGCCGGTCCCACAGGGCGAACGCAAACATGCCAATGAACCGTTTAACCGCCTCTTCAATGCCCCATTGTGCGATCGCCGCCAGCATCACTTCGGTGTCTGAGTGTCCCCGAAAGCGGTATCCTAGGCCTTCCAACTCCTTCGCAAGGGTGCGGAAGTTGTAGACTTCTCCGTTGTAGCTGATCACATACCGGCCATCCTCGGAATGCATGGGCTGGTGACCTGCGGGCGATAGATCCAGAATCGCCAGACGCCGGTGAGCCAAGGCCACACCCGCTGCGGCATCCGCCCAAGTTCCATGGTCGTCGGGGCCCCGGTGCGCCATCGTGCCGGCCATTCGGCCGACGGTGGCATGCAGGTCCTCGGCGGCAATCCGGCTGCCGGCGTTAATGAAGCCTACGACTCCGCACATTCGTGACGATCTCCTCGTGTAAGTCCTGATATCGCCGAGCGATCAGCGGTAGAGCGAAGTTTTCCTGGATGCGACGGCGGGCTGCGAGACCCAGAGCCGTCCTCGGTTCCAACTCCATGTCCAGGATCGCCGCCCAGGCCCGCGCCAACTCCGCGGGATTTTTAGGCGGTACAACTAATCCGGTATCGCCGACGAGGAAAGCGGAGTCGCCGATATCCGTCACTACACACGGCACTCCACAGGCCATAGCCTCGCCAATGACGAGAGGAAAAGCTTCGGCCCCTGCTGTCGTGGCAAGGTCCAGCGCTGCGGTCAGACGTGGAATGTCGTCCCGTGGGCCCAGCAGGTGAAAATGGTCCGCGGCGCCGGATTCTCGAATCCAACCGCAAAGGTGATCATTGGCGGAATCAATTCCAAGTCCGCAGAGAAGAAAATGAGTGTCAGGATGTTTCGTCAGTAGCCGAGCCGCCGCCAGCGCGAAATTGTGATGGTCCTTTTGCGGATGAAAGCGCGCAACCAAACCGATGAGCTTCGTGTCTGCCGGCAAATGCAGCTCTTCCCGCACCGAGCGCCGGGCCCCCGCATCAGGTTTCAGTTGCGTCACATCGAAACCGTTGAGAATCACCGTCATTCGCTCCGAGCAGTACCCGGCCGCTGCATGCGCACGTCTACTGCTTTCCGCGCAGCACACGATGCCGTCCGGCACCCAGCCTGACAGACGGGCGCAAGCTTTCACTGTCCACAGAGTCGACAGTTTCGTGGTGGCACGGTCCAATGTGCTGTTGTGGATACCCCATACAACGGGTGTCGAAGTGAGCTTCGCCGCCAGTCCACCCAGCAGATCGGCATGATACATCCACGTTTGTACAAGATCGATCTTCGCTTCGCGGAGCAACCAGGCAAGACGCAAGAGTGGGAGGGGATTGGGCACGCCCCTCGTCATTCCTAGCGCTCGCACCGGCACACCAAGCTGCTGGATTTTCGCCGCGACTGATCCCGCGCTGGCTAAGGAGAATACGCATGGGTCGAAGCTCGTTCGATCCGTGGTCGTCAGCAGACGATAGAGCATGGTCTCCGCTCCGCCCGGGTTGCCAAGATCCGTTATCACATGTGCGATCCGAACCAAAGAGGTCTCCCAGGTGCTGGCAGCGCCCTTCGAGTCAACGTTTCCGTCAGGGCTTCGCTTGCCCGAAGACATGGGTCCGCAAGGGTCCGCGGCCAGCGTTAGGAACCCGCCAGAAGACGCCGGGGAACTTAGCCAAGCTTGACACTCCATGGCTTCAACATTGCACCGTTTCTCGGGACCCGTTGGCCCTTTCCTTACTCCATTTCGGCAACCTGTTCCGCTTTACGTAGAATGCCGGTACTCGCGCAAGATCGGGCGATCTGGAGTAATTGTTACTCCGCGAGCCGGCCCGCTCGAGTCACTTCTAACCGATCGGGACCGGGATTGGAAGTGTTTTGATGATTACGCAAACACGCAAGCCTTGCCTATACCGACCATCATCCCTCCGCCAATCCCGGACGTCAATAGTACAACTCTCACGGTGGTCGGCGTAGTACCGTCGTCTCAGTGCTATCAATCCTCGAAACCTGTAGGAATCATACTGTCCTTATTCTCCTTATTCTGTGAATCAAACGAATGTCTTCGAAGTCTTGCCGCGTGTTGAGTGTGCCGAATTCGCCGGACGGGGCCAGGTTATCGCCATTGCAAGAGGCGAAGGGGCGCAGGGAAACCTCTTCCATCACCACAGAAGATGAAAAGCTGGCCCTCTGGCGTCGACGAAGCGGGTCATGGTCCGATAGGCGCTGAGTTCTTCAGTGAAGCAGCGCGGGGACCGACGGCGCGGGCCTTTCACGATCTCGTGCAGCGGGGCGGTCAGCCTCCGCGGTCCTAGGCGGGGGTGGGCTGGTTACGAGTCCGTCGAGACCAGCTTGAGGAAGTATTTCTCCCCCGACATGATGGGCGCTATGATGCCGACCTGAGGCTTCATTGGGTCGTGGAAAAAGCCGTGGGCGAGGAGGAGCAGAATCCTGGGCGGAGCAGAGAAGTCCGGTGGGGACAGATGTGATGAGACGGCTGGCTCATCTTAAGCAGCGGTAGCTGCAGACGCACTCGATGAGGTGCAAAGGAGATCCAGCCATGAAGAAGAATAGCAGGCGAGGAAAAGGCCAGCAGGGGAAGAAACGATCGCGATCGATCTGGGAGATCAGTTGAGCCGCTGCGCGGCGGTGGACACCACGCCACGGTTACCTGGGGCTGCGCCCGCGGCGTCAATCGGGAGCGAGTGATCCGCAGTTCGGGATTGCCAAGAGCGGCGACAAGTATCTGCGCGAGCTCCTGGTGCAGTGAGCCCATCACATGATGGGGCGCTGGGGCCTGGCAGGGCCAGAGATCTAACTCTTGGTATCTATTCAAGTTGCTTCTTTGTGGCAGTCCCGCGGATTCCGCCCGCGAGCATCAGCGCCTCGGGAGTAAGGTGGACGCTTTGTCTGATCTAAGGTCAAGAATTGCGCCTGCCGCGCTGGCCAGGGCAGTAATATGATTTCTTAGGACTTCTTACAGACTCCGACTAACCCTTGGGAGACGATGATGCATCTTCGCTGCGTGATTATTTTTCTGACCTGCGCCGCGCTTTGTGGCGCGGCATCGCTGTGCGACCTGAATGGCGACAATCAGGTGAATATCGTGGATGTCCAGCAAGGAATGAACCAGGCGCTGGGGAGCAACCCATGTGGCAGCGGAGACCTCAATCTTGACGGCCGGTGCGATGTGGTGGACGTCCAGCTTATTATCAACTCCGCGTTGGGACAAGCATGCGCGGCCACACAAACCCCACCGGCCAATGGTTCGTCCGTGACGGCCTACGGAGCGAAATGTGACGGATCGACCGATGACCGTGCGGCTATCCAGAACGCCTTTAACAACCGCGCAAGTTGGGCGAGCAACACCCTGGTCTTCCCGGCCGGCCAAACCTGTATCATAGGGTCGATGTTGACGATGGCAAACAAATCCAACTGGACGATCCTCGGCCAGGGGGCCACAATCAAAGCTAAAAACGGAATGTGCCTGGACTCCGGGTCCAGCCCCGGCTGCACAGGCAGCGGCCCCATGCTGTGGTTGGTTGATGTGGACAACTTCACGATTGACAACCTCGATATGGATGGCAACCGGGCGAACCGCACGCCCTTCCAGCAGGGGGGCGGGCACAATGTTGTCTTCGATCATGCCACCAACGGCACGATCCGGAATGTCGACTGGGTAAATGCGCCAACCGATAACGCGATTGTCAGAGGTACGAACAAGGCCAATCTGGCGACTCGTTCGGCAAACCTCACCTTCATCGATTCCAAGTTCTTGAATGCCTGGCGGGACAACGTCTCGGTCACGTATGCGCAAAACATCCGCTTCTTGGGCACTTGTTCGGGCGGATTTACCGGTACTTGTACTTGCCAAATGGTGGGCGCGAACGGTCAGGAACCGGAGACAGGCATTGACTGGGAGCCGGATGGCAATGAATCTTCGCCCGCGATCGACGGGGGACTGGTCGATGGGTGCTTGCTCGCAAACAACCGGGGGAACGGCGTTATGACCGAGGGTAAGGCGGGGGCGAAAAACGTCTCGGTGGTCAACTCAATCTTCCGTGGAAACGGCGGAGGCGACGGCCCTCACAATGCCGCGATTCGTTTTACCGGCACCAATGACTATGCGTCGGGGAACTGGATCGGCGTGCAAAGCGAGGTTCGGTGGGGTGTGCTCTACATTCAAGCGGGCACGAACAATATTATCGAGAATAATTTGATCGATGGCATTCCTCCAGTCGGGAGTCTCAGTGGCGGCCGCTATGTGATCTATTTCGGCAATTTCGGTAATGGTTCAGGTCAATTCAAAAATAATAAAATGACCAACATCCATACGAACGCGTCGGGGGATTGGTGCAGGCCCGGTGTGGCTGGGGGCGGCGGAAGTACGGTGAGTGGAAACATGGTAAATGGCGTGCTCCAGAATCCCGGTGTCGGCTGTCCATAAATGATTCACGCCGTGAAACACTAGTAGAAACGCTCGGGGGACGTGTTCGGCTGCGCTGAGCACAAGTTGTCGGGGACCTTCCGAGGGGCCGGTTCGGCGCCCAATCGAAGTGCACCCGAGCAGAGTATATTTCAACCGAAGTTTCAGCGGGCCGCCGATAACGTTCGCTCCTCGGCCGCCAGGCAGCCGTTCGCAAGCGCGTCCGAATTCAGAGGTGTAGGGGCGGTATATGTCCTCCTCACGGATCCCCTCAGTTCGTGTAACGCATCGGCCCAAGGAGGAAGCTTTCGCGCTCTAACTCCTTTTCCCCGAACCAGTCACCCACCTTCTGCAAAAAGTACTGTTACGAGAGATCCTAGTGTAATCAGTACTTTACATGGTCTGAGATCTTGATTAGACTCAATTAAACCGTCGATCTTGGCGCCCCCCCCCACAGAGACGGTGTAGGCAGCTTCACCTCACCCTGGAGGCGTTAGTCACATGGGTTGCGATTGGCGCTCGGTGATTTCGTTCGTCCTCGAGTCGCCTCACTTCCATTTACGTGCGGTCCGGCCCTGGCGCGTGGCTGGGGGAGACGTTAGATGAAGATCGGCATTATGATGCGCGCAATGGATCAGGACAGTGGATTTCGCGCCGTCGTAGAGGGCTATGTCAACGGCATGCTCCGCGTGGGACCGCAGCACGAGTACGTGCTGTTCTATCGCAGCGACAAGTATTTGGGGCGGTTCTTCGCCCAACCAAAAGTGAAGGAGTTGTTGTTACGGGCTCCGCACAAGCTTTGGTGGGATCAGGTTACGGTACCTTGGCATGCTCGAAAGCAGAACGTGGACATTCTGTTTAACCCGAAGTTCAGCGTGCCGCTGATCAGCCACTGCCCGGTGACGATGGGCTTGCAGGAACCGGCGTGGTACGCGTGGCCACAGCATTACGACCTTTCCAACGTGATATACATGCGTACCTTCCTGCCGCTATACGTCCGTAGGGCCTCCTATCTTTTTCCGAATTCACAATTTATTCTCGATGAGAACCGCAGATATCTGAATAGGTCCTTCACAAATGCGCAAGTTGCCTACTCGGGAACGGACGAGCGGTTCAGACCGATCGATGACCGTGCGTCGCTAGAACCCTTCCGAGTCAAGTACGGCCTGCCGCCCAAGTTCATTCTGAGTCTGACACGCGTCGACCACCCGGGAGTGGAGCATTCAACTTCATTCCACGGAGGCAAGAACCCCGAGACGACAGTCCGCGCGTTCATGCGTATCCGCGACCGCGTGCCGCACCAACTCGTGATGGCCGGCCGGCGTGTGCGGGGATACTTGGCGCACCTGGGTTTTAGCGATGCCGATCTGCGCGGCGTGAAATTGATCGAATGGATCCCGTTTGATGAACTGCCGCAGCTGTACAATCTAGCGGAGCTGTTCGTCATCCCGTCCTTCTACGAAGGTTGTCCCAACACGCTGCTCCAAGCGATGGCCTGCGGTTGCGCGATTGTCGCGTCCGAGACCGGGGGGTGCTCGGATGTGGGCGCCGATGCGGCGCTGTACGCGGACCCCCATAACCCCGACGACTTCGCCGCCAAAATGCTGCGCGTGCTTAACGATGGAACGCTGCGAGGCGCGTTGCAGACTAGCAGCGTGGCGCGATCGAGTTATTTCCACTGGGACCGGTCGGCTAAGGTGATTCTTGACGGGATGGAGCGTGTACTGCACTCTGAAGCTCTGCCAACGGTCGTCTCGGCCGCCTAGAGGAACCCGCCATGTTACCGCTCCGCTTAGTAGACAGTAAGGTCGCGTCGGGCGACCGTATCACGGCAGCTCGCCGCAACCCGGTTCGCCCGAAAGAAAATTTCCTGATATTTGGCGCTCCGAAATTCGAAGAGGAGGAGATCGCCGAGGTCGTCGCATGTATGCGAAGCGGTTGGGTCGGCACCGGCCCGCGGACCGCCCGATTCGAGAAAGCGTTCAGTGACTATTGCGGTGGCGGGAGCGCCGTCGCGGTGAACTCCTGTACTGCGGCTCTGCACCTAAGCATCCTCGCCGCGGGATTGAGGAGCGGCGATGAAGTGGTAACCACTCCGCTGACCTTCTGCGCGACAGTCAACGCGATCATCCACGCCGGCTGCGTGCCGGTGCTGGCTGATGTCGATCCTATGACCATGAACGTCGACCCTGCCGCCGCGGCGCGCAGGATCACGCCACGCACCAAGGCGATCCTACCGGTGCATTACGCCGGCCGACCGTGCGACATGGACACGCTGGTTGCCCTCGCGCAGGAAAACAACCTGCGTTTGATCGAGGACTGCGCCCACGCTATCGAAACCGAATACAAAGGTCGAAAAGCCGGGACTTTCGGCGACTTCGGCTGTTTCAGCTTCTATGTAACCAAGAACGTGGTCACCGGCGAGGGCGGCATGATCCTGGCCAAACACGAGGGCGATGCGGCCAGGCTTAAGCGACTGGCTCTGCACGGCATGAGCAAGGACGCCTGGCACCGCTTCGGTGACGCGGGCTACAAGCACTACGGTGTGCTGGATGCCGGATTTAAATACAACATGATGGACCTGCAAGCCTCGATCGGTCTGCACCAACTGGCGCGCGTGGAGAAGAACTGGCAGCGGCGACGCGACATCTGGCAGCACTACGACCAGGCGTTCGGAGGGCTGCCTATTACGTTGCCGGCTGCGCCCGAGCCCCAGACGCGGCATGCCCACCATCTGTATACTATTTTGGTCGACGACCAGCGTTGCGGCATCAGCCGCGACCAATTCCTCGAGGGCATGACCGCGCACCACATCGGAGTAGGGGTCCATTACCTTTCGATTCCCGAGCACCCGTTTTACCAGCAGGCTTTCGACATGAGAGCACAGGATTACCCAGTTGCGATGCGTATCGGCCGGCAAACTGTCAGCCTGCCGCTTAGTCCTGGTCTGAGCGATGGCGACGTGGATGACGTGATCGCTGCTGTGACGCAGCTCCTCAACGGTTGAACGCGGTGATCATCAAGAAGCCATCAGAGTGCCATGGCATGTGATGCCTATATTTGCCCAGCCGGATGCTTTATAATCCAATACTCATACGGCGCTGCCTACGCTTAAAGGTGGCAAATGGACAAAATATTGAGGCGTCCGGGATGTGCAACCTCGCATCCGTCAAGGCCTCATCCTAGGGATGGCTTTCATGTGCCAGGGGTCAGGACTTTACCTACAAGGGTCTCCGGTTCGCGCAGCAACATTTTCTGCAGACCCCGATAATGCTGGGTCATGGCGGCCGGCCTGGCTGAGATTTCGCAATGTTCTCCTTTCCGCTCTCATGTTTATCGGTTTGCTATCTGTCTCAAGTTGCCGCTTACTTGTCCGTCAAAATTCTACGTTGCCTGATCAACGGCAGTCGGAAGCGCGGATTCAACGGATTGCGAATCTGTCGCTCCAGTGGCAAGGTCGGGTACGCGCAGGCAGGGTCTTTTTGAACCGCCAAGTCGCCGGCGCTCAGACATGGAAGATCCACTACCGTTTGCAAGCTCCTTTGTCAAAGACGGCCGATAACAATATTCGGGGGTTTCTAGACGGCGACGCGAAGTATTTGATGAACCAGGGAACGGCGTACCATAATCGCGTCGGCCGCCGGAACGAGAGCGCCTTTCACCGCGAGTACGAGTTGTTTCGGACTCTGCTGCGTTGGGAACTGCCTGTATGGCCTCCAGACGCCCGCGTAGTTGCCGCGCGGATCCGTCTCTCGGTCGAGCCGGCCTACGTGCCGGCTCTCGACGGTCCCACGCCTTTGCGGCCTCTCCACGTCTTCGCTCATCCGTTGACCAGCGATTGGGAGCCAGGCTTTGGCGGGGTCGATAAGGATAGCTTCTCGGAAGCCGCCCCTGGAGAGTCGGATTGGAACTTTGCACGAAAAGGCGCCCGGCGTTGGGAGGTTCCTGGCGCCCTGGCTCGAGAGCACGGCGTGACCATTGGAGATTCGAAGGCCCCCCTCGCGGCAGCGTTGATTCCGGGTTTTGATCAACGCATCGAGCTAGAGGGCAGCGAATTGGGATCCTATGTGCAAAGTTGTGCCCGCGAGAATCGTTCAGTTGACCTGCTCCTGAAGTTGGACGATATCGAAGAGGACTTACCCGGTACGATAACTTCTTTCAGTGCTGACAATTTCGGCGATGACTGGGACATTGATTCCAGGCGGCCTCGTCTTGACGTGGACATACAAATCAACAGAGCGGGTTCGCTTTCGGAAGAGTCGTTTTCTCTGGAACAGGGGATCGGTAGAGTATTTGCCCGGCGGGAGCATCCTGGCGAAGAGGTGCTTCTCTTTGCCGAGATTCCGCCAGAACCCGGCCAGGTTCCACCTGGTGCTTTTGTGCGTGGCGGTAAGGCTGGCGAAAGTTCGGACAGCCGCCCTTGGCAGCGTCTCGACAACCCTTTGGTGAAACGCTGGGATTGGTCACAAATCATGCTTGCTGCCCCCGTTCGCCGGGTAGTCGCTGGGAGACCTTTCGTGGTCGATATTCTGGCAACGTGGGTGAAGCCGGGACCTCGCGAGCTTCAGACTCCCGAACTTGCTCTGGTTTCTCCCAGCGGGAAGATTCACAGGGTCCGTGGAAAACCGGCGCCAGAGTTTCACTACACGATGGAATTCCTGCCTGATGAGCCGGGCGTATGGCGCTATGGATGGGCTTTCCGGCCCGAGGCCGCACCCTGCCCGCCCGAGTTCCATCACGGGGAAGGCGTGTTCTTCGCGGATCTGCTGCCGATGCCGTACACAGCGGCGGATTTTGAGAAGCTGGCCGCGGAACTCACTGCTTCATTCACCACGCATTCAAAGCAAACGCCATCGGACATACTGCGATTCAATGCATTTGAGCGTTGTGCTGTCAGCTTCTCCAATCGGGGCCCCCAAGAAAGAGAGCTTGCCCAGCGTTTACTGAAACAGGTCCGGGACGTCCTTCCCGTCGCACCCGACGCGTTCTTGGATCTATCGCCGGAGAGGATTCGCTAAACAACCCTGCGGGACGCTTGGAGCGGGGCTCCAAAGCAGGCGGAAAGGCTTTGGAGAGTGGCAGTTCCGCGATACTCAAGGCCCAGGCCGGTTACTCTGCCTTTCGCCTTCTTGTTCATGGGATCAGCGCCCCTCCGGGGCAAGGTATCATGCCGCCTGTCCTCGGTGCAGGAAAAGAACGCCAGCGTTGCTCTGAGGTTCGGACGCCTCAACATACCTTAGGGATTAGTTAGTAAGGGTCTTGCGGGAAAAACGAAGCTGGTGTAGACTGCTTGGTAGTAGAAAGTCGCCGTCCGGATACGTCAGTGGTCACCTGCTTTGAGGTTGTCACTCGAGCGGTGGCCATCCCCCTCAGGGAGATTCTGTGGGCTGACGATTTGGAGGAGATGCCGCCCTGAACTCCCGCCTGCGGCCCAATTTCTCTGTCATGCCTTAGTGCGCTTTTGTAAGAGTCACACACTAGGATTCGTTCTCTGCAACGTCTTGAACAGACTTGGCCTGTGGTCCGCTGGGTACTAACCCTGCTCTTCATCGGCTTCCTCGCCTACTTCGTCCACTGGACGGAGGTGCGGCACATCGTGCAGCGAGCCGATGCGCCGATCCTGCTTTTAGCTGCGATCACTTATTTTGCAGATCGGGTGCTAACGGCCTACAAGTGGGGCCTGCTCTTAAGGGTTCAAGGAGTACGTATCCCGCTGGTGCTGAATGTTGGTATCAATTCCGCGGCTCCTTTGGTCGGCATGGTTCTGCCCGTTACCGTTGGCGCGGATGCCTTGCGGGTGCTCTGGTTATCGCGTCTTAATATACCGACCGTAGCGGTCGCTTCATCGATTGTGTTTGAGCGCCTTATCGGATTCGCTGTGGCAGTTCTGGCGGCGATTGTCGGCCTCACCTATCTCCTCTACCAAACCAAAGCAACCGGCCCATTGACGGATGTTGTCTGGCTTCTGGTGGCAATAGCCATTCTCGTGATAGGCGTGCTTCTTACGTCCTTCAGCGCCGTGACGACCAAGAGGCTTGGACGGTTGCTCCGTCCTTTCTCATCCTGGAAACCATTCAAACTGTTGCAAAAGGTTCATGAAGCCTATGGGTGCTATCGGAACGCGTGGCGTTATGTGATCCCTTTCGTTGCGTTGACGGTCTTGCGGCAAATGCTCAGCGTGGGAGGGAACTATGTAATCGCGGCAGCCTTGCAGATCAAGGTAGAACCCGTAGAACTTCTTGCAGCCGTTGCCGTAACCGTTTTGCTATCCCGTCTGCCGATCACCTTTGATGGAATCGGCATCTACGAAGGCGTTCTGATGCTCTTACTAATGCCGCTCGGCTTAAACGCCGAAGATGTTCTTGCGATAGCGGTTGTCTTCCGAATCCTGATTGTTGTCAGCAGTGCGCCAGGGGCGGTCGCTGCGTTCATGACTCTCGGTCTGCGTGTGGATGAGGTCCGGAAGCACCGCAAAGAGGTTTCGATTTGATCTCACCAGCACTGGCCGCTGCCCTGAGAATGAAGGTCGCCACAAGTGGTTCATGATATCCAGAGAAGTTGGACGAGATGAGTTTACGTGGACGTTTCGTGGAAAGCAGCCATGTCCGAACAGATCGCCCTCTTGCGCAAGCTGGTGTGATCGGACGGCAAGAACCGAGAGATGCCTGCGCGGATGTTCCGAACGGCCGGGCGCTCAGCGCACGTCGTAGATGCCCATGTTCCCTGCCAGGAATCGGAGGCGCCGGAGATTTGCGTTGAGATGATTTTCAAGTTTTTCCGTTGCATCCACGTTGAGGTGCGCACCCTGGCGGCCGAAGCGTTCGACCCACCATTCCCGTGGTTGCTTGTTCACCGTGCCGTACGCCTCCTGATTCGGACGGGCTGAGGAGAACAGGATGAGTGGGGCGGCCTTGACCATGTGCCTGATCAGTACGTCCGCCTGCCCGGGCGTGAAGTACTGGGCCACCTCAATACACAGGCTCAGGTCGTACCGCTTGTCGACACCCTTGAAGTCATTGATATCGAACGGCTTGATATCGAAGCCATAGCGGCGCTTGGTTAGTCTGCGGGCGTGAGGTATGTATTCGTAACCGACGACTTCCAGCCCATGCCGGTGAAGTTCGTGCATGTAGACGCCGGTGCCGCTGCCCAGGTCTACTGCGGATTTAAGGTTCGGATAGAGCGAAATCACCTTCTCGATGACGAAGGGGGCCGTCTCGAGCGCTCCGCGATGATACATGGCGAACGCCCAGTTGTTGAAGACCAACTTCGGAGCGTTCAGACGCTCGCCGACGATCGAAATCCAATTGCCGATCTCGGCTTGGACCGCGAGTGCGAGCCGACCCTCGCGACGCAGCCAGCGCACCCTCTCTATCAAACCCGAGCGGAATGGAGACAGCGGATCCGCCGCAGGCGGAGTCGGCATATTGGAACTGACGTTAACCATCAAAGATCTCTCCCACGGCAAGAAACTAATACGGCCAAGCTGGTAGCAGTGAAATGATCCCTATCAAGCACTAACATACTAGTATAGTGGCAGCAGACAAAAAAATCGACGGCAATCGACCGATAGAGACTCCGACGATTAAAATTTTTCGCTCTGTTTTTGAACAACGTTTGGCTCGCCAAGCCTGAATTCGTGTGGTAGGCTGGCGGCTTGATCGCGTCAGACCGATGGGCTTCTTGGCCCCGGGGCGAAGCTGACCGCGATGACGGTGCAATCCCCTTGCAGTGCTCACGAGTCGCCCTACGGTGAAACCGTTCTAGGCTCGTTCTTGGATCCAGCCGCGAGCCGCCCCGCCGCCTGATGCCCGCCCAATCGATGGGATAATTGACATGTCCTCTGTGAGGTGGGGAACTACATGAGTCGACCTTTGGCAAGAGTGCGAGAAGTGATGAGCAGGGACATCGGCTTCATCCTGAGGCTTGGCGTGAGCTTAGCTCTGCTTGCATTGCTCGTGTGGATGATGGGCGAAGTGGGGCCGCTGCTCGACCAGTTGTCGGAGCTAGATGTCCGCTACGCAGTGGCGACGGTGGTCGTAATGTTCGGCGACCGCGTGTTGATGACGTACAAGTGGTCACTACTGCTGCGGAGTGCGGGGCAGCACCTGCCCCTTTGGCGCGGCGTGCGGGTCTACTGCGCGGCGATGATCTGGGGGATGTTCCTTCCTCTGACCATCGGTGCCGACGTCGTGCGGGCATACACCGTGACGCGGCAGGGTCTGGAGGGGCACGCAGTGGTGGCCACGATTGTAATGGAGAGGCTGACTGGATTCCTCACGTCGCTGCTGCTGGGCGTGGCGTCCCTGGCCGTGCTTGTCGGCATGCCTGACGCTCAGCCGTGGATGGTGCCGATGCTCTGGGCGGCGGGAGGGATCCTGCTGACGGGGATCGTGTTGGTCGCCTGCTCGATGCACGACAAGGCATTTGAGGTCTTGCAGGATCGGATTCTTGCGCGATGGAAGGAGCACTGGATCGCAGGCGCGGTCCGGCGTTTTCATGGTAGCTATCGCGCGTTACGAACTCGACCGCGAGTGCTGGTGTCATTCATCCTGTTGACGCTGGTGAGCGGTCTGACGCCGATCGTCCAGGCGTGGTTGCTGGCGCTAGGGATGGGCATTCACTTGCCCTTCTCAGCTTTCGCCGCTGCAGTACCGCTATCTCACCTGGCGACGCGGCTGCCGGTGTCGGTCGACGGCATTGGCGTGTACGAGGCGGTATTCGCAGGACTCCTCGCGATGGCGGGCGCAACGCCCACCCAGGCGGTTGCCATCTCTTTCGCGGGGCGGATCACGCAGACGATCGCATACCTGCCGTGGTGGCTGTGGCAGAGTCTGGCTTACGGCGACATGCGGCCGAAGCCGGCAGTGCTGAATCGCGACGCAGCCGCACCACCTGCTGTTGAATAGAAGATCCTATGTCCCGCCTCAGCTGGAAATGGAGAAAGCGTTCTGCCGTTAAGGTAGCGGGAGAACGCATGAAAAGGGACACGGAAACACCACACTACGGCAGAGAAGGTCGCCATAACTGGGGCGGCATCTACCGGAGCGGGAGCCGGTTTCCAAGCTCAGCAACGAACTGGGGCTGCGACCGACCGTATTCTACTGCTGGCAGAAGGAATTCTTTGAGAACGGGGATTCCCCGGGGGCGAGGTCCAGAAGCCCGGTGATCCATAAGAATTTTCAGGCCATCCGGAGTCCTGGTTGGCGGCATGACTCCCGAAGGCACAAATTCGCCCGTAGCGGCGGGCACAACGTCCTTGGGGCGCAGCTTAGGCGGCGGATGCGCGAGGAAGAGGAGACGCGGCCTGGCCGAATAGAGAGATGTAGAGTCGACAGTTCTGCGCCATGTAGCAGCGCTGAATATCACATCGATTCGCCTCCGCCATTCGCCGTGCCAGCAAGGGCTCTCTGTAAACCCTCTCGATGGCCCGGGCGAGTTCGAATGCGTCCGAGGGCGGCACGAGCAGCCCGTTGCGGCCTTCCTGAATGAGGTCGACCTGGCCGCCGTTGTTTGTGGCCACCACCGGGCGTCCCACGTACATCGCCTCCTGGACGACAATGCCCAGGCCCTCGTGCAAGGAAGAGAGAACGAAGCAGTCCGCCACTTGCAGCAGTTTCAGAATCGCATCCCGGGTCTGATAGCCGAGGAACCGCACCCTGTGTCTAACCCCTTCCGCTTGGGTGCACTCTTCGAGGTGCCTCAATAGCGGCCCATCGCCGACAAGTAGCAGTTCGATCTCTTCCGGCAGCTCGCGTAAGGAGCGGATCAAATACTCGAAGCCCTTGCGCTCAACGAGACGCCCCACGGCGATGAGATAGAAAGACTGGTCTTTAAGGCCGAACTCCGCGCGTGTGGCGGGCGGCAATGTGAAAGGGTCGAAGCCGTAGTTGATGATGGCGATGTCATTTTTGAGGTTGTAGTAGGTTTCCGCCCGCTTCTTCGTGTCGCTGGAGATTGCCACAACTCGTGTGGCGCGATTGATGATCGCGGCGTTCACCCATCGAAGCAGGGAGCTCCGGTGAGGTGAGCTTCGCTTGCTGGGATCATAAATATCCCCGCCGATGATCGTCAGCACATCTGGAATGCCGAACATCCGGGAAACTACAAGCCCGAGCGGCCCTGTAGGTATGGAGAAATGCGTGTTGATTACCTCGGCCTTCCTGATCTCCCGCAAGTGACAAAGTACGTATAGAAATCCGAAGACGAGGTAGCAGAGCATCGACAGGTTCGTCGCCGTGGCGCGGTCGCGCCGGCCGACCGCGAAGACGCGGATGATATCGACTCCGTCGGCGGTCTCCCGTTTTGCCAGCCCGGGCGCCCGGCTCGTCAAGACGGTTACCTTATGGCCCTGCCTCACCCAAGCACGGGCGTACTGCATGGCGCCCACGCCGCCGCCACCTCCGATGGGAGGGTACTCGTAACTCAGAAGGAGAATATTCAACGTCGGTCTCTCCGGTCGAATCCAATGCCAGCGGACTTCGCAGAAATACGACCCCGAATCCGCCGGCACACCCCATGCCGTATTCCTACTCTCGGTGGCCCTTGCTCTTTGCCCATACACAGACGTCGGGCGGCGCACCGCCCCTAAAGGCTAGAACAGTTTCTCAAGTAAGGTCTTGTTCTGCTTGACCCATTCGGCGAGTGTTCTGACGCCGTCCGTCCAGTGGGTCGAAGGTCGCCAGCCGAATTCCCGCTCTGCCTTCTTGATGTTCGAGACGTAGACCGGCTGGTCGCCAATCCGCCAGTCGCTGAAGGCTGGGGAGGTGGGCAGGTTCATCTCGGACTTCAGGAATTCCAGCAACTGCAGCAAGGAGATCGTATTTTCCGGTCCCCCGCCGATGTTATAGACCCTGCCCTGCGTCTTTTCGATGGAATCCCAGGCATGCTCGTAGGCGCAAATAAGGTCATCGACGAAAAGCACGTCCCGCACCTGTTTGCCGTCGCCGTAAATGGTGATGGGTTTCCCCAGCATGGCTGCGATCGTGAACCAGGCCACCCAGCCCTGATCCTCGATCCCGAACTGGCGTCTTCCATAAATGCAGCTCTGCCGGAATACGACGGTTTGCAACCCGTAGGTTCGAGAGTAGTCGCGAACGTACTGATCCGCGGTCCCCTTGGAGCAGCCGTAGGGCGAATGAAAATCAAGAAGGCGGTCTTCGGACATGCCTTCAGGGAAATCGCGGTAGGCGTAGCTCTGCTCGTTTTCCACGATGGCCACGTCCTCCATCCCGCCGTAGACTTTGTTGGTCGATGAAAAGAAAAGAATGGGTTTCTTCCCGCGCGATGTCCGCACCAACTCGAGCATGTTGAACGTGCCCAGCGCGTTTAGCTCGAAATCGGACCGCGGATCCGCCACCGATGTCGTGACCGCCACCTGACCGGCATAGTGAAAGACCGCGTCCGCGCTCTCGACAGCCGCTCTCAGGTCCGTCGGTGGGTTGCGAAGATCGCCGATGATCAGCTTGAGGTTCTCGGCGCGCGGCAGCCCTTCGAGCCACTTCACATTCTCCAGGCAGCCCTTCCGCGACAAGTTGTCAAAAACCGTGACCTTGTGCCCCCTGTGCAAGTAATGCGCGGCCGCGTTGGTCCCTGTAAATCCGGCGCCGCCGGTGATGATAATGTCCCTCATGTTAGTCCCCTATGCCTCCAGTTCTTGAGTCGTTTCGCATCTTCGGTGGAGCTTTTGGCGGAGTGGGGGACTCTCCAGGCGTATCCGGACCTACCGTAGGAACTCGAAACGCCTCGTGTTCCACGGGGTTGCAGAATCTCAACCAAGACTATTTCGCGCGACCAAACCGCTTTCTGGCCATTCATTAAAATTAACCGCCTGCATGGCGAGGTGAGACCGGAACACCGGCCACGCCACACTGCTGTGCCTCGTCCGCCGCCTTTTGCAGAGCCCACCGCGGAAACCGCGCCGTTACAGCATCGATTTGACGGCTGATCTCCTCATGACTGAGCGAAAGCTCGGACCGCAGAATCTCGGCGCACTGCTCCAGCGCCACAGGGCCGGGGTATTCGCCAGTCGCAAGATCCGTACGGCGGAAAATGATGTCGCTGAGGGTTTGGGCCATCTCCGATCGGATGGCGTGGACGACCTGCGCTTTGATCGTGGCCGAAGTCCCAAGGCGCTCGCCGAGATCTGGGTGTTCGGTCATGTGACGGCAGACCTGGCCGCAGTCCGAGCCGTAGTTGTGCGCAAGCGACTGTACGACGTCCGCGCCCAGCGAGGCGCCATGCTCACCTTCAATGCGCCGCACAAGGCCGGACCATGTCACAAAATCACCGCCTTGAATCGGGAGATCGGCTGTTCGGGAAGCCGGGGGCCGAATCCCTAGCTTTTCAAACACCCGATTGACGGCCTGGGCCGCTTCGCACCGGCCCGTCGTAAAGCGAACACCGATCAGACTGATCAGGTTGTCCAAGCCGTGGGTCTCGGCATGGTCAACCAGGCGAGAGCGGTGGGCGAAGCGAAGGTCTGCTGCGTCCCGGGGGTTCTCGCCAAACGGAATCAGGCCGGCGTTCCAGAACGACACATCATCAAAGGATATACGCAGAGCCGGGTATCCGGCGTTGATTTCATCGAAGAAGCCTTGCAGGTTGCCTTCGGTGACGCTGTATGCGTCAGGATCATCTGTATGGACCTTGTGCCAGGTGCCAATCAGGGTGTAGTGACGCCACGGCACGATGAAAAGATGTCTCTCACCGCGGCTCACGAGGGCATCCGGGTCCTTCGTCTTGGCCTGGACCGCCAGGGCGAACCGATCGTGAAGCAAGCGCCGCGGAACCACAAAGAAGGCATCCCGCGAATAGGCGCCCGGAGGCGAAAGGCGCAGGCTCATAGCCCGCCGCAACAAGCTTTCGGCATACGGTCCGGTCGTATTCAGCACGACACGGCCCTGGATTTCGAGGTTGGCGCCTGACAACGTGTCATGAGCGATGACGCCGGTGATGCGGTCGTCCTTTCGGAGGAAGCCCGTTGCCTCGACATAGTTTGCCGCCACGGCGCCCGCACCAACTGCCTTTTGGATAAAAGCCAGAACCAGACGAGGCGGGTTATACATCTGTCCGTCGCGGAACATCGCCGCCCCAGTCAACTCGTTCCGGTTCAGCTCCGGGAAGAGCGTCAGCACTTCGTTTAGGCTCAGGATGCCGCTCGACGGGACATGGCGCTCGGGATCTTCAACACCTTGATTGCGGTCCCATGTCAGAAGGTCGTAGATCCCCATTCCCACCCGCAAGGCGCTTTTGCCCTTCATCCCGCGGCCGTAAGTGGGAATCACGATGGGCAGCGGATGGACAAGGTGGGGCGCAATCCTCATCAGCGTGCGCCGTTCGTTGGCCGACTGCCGCACACGAGCGACGTCGCCGTGCTGAATGTAACGAATGCCGCCGTGAATCAGCTTGAACGAATTCGCGCTAGCGGCGGAGCCGAAGTCCGACCGGTCGATGAGCGCAACGGTAAGACCACGCTGCACTGCGTCCCAGGCGGCGCAGGCGCCGAAGATTCCCCCGCCAACGACGACCAGATCAAATGGCTTCGAGCTAAGTTGTGCCAGATCTCTTTTCAACGAAGCATCCTCATTGGATGGCTAGGCCGCCACCACCTGCACAGGAGCCGAGGCCTCAATCCGCTCGGAGATCTGCCCCTCACTCTGGTTGAGAATAAACATCCGGAACCAGACCTCGGAATTCAGCAGAAGCCAGAGACGGTTGCCGTGATCCGCCTTGCCGGCCCGGTGTTCCGTCAGCATTTGATCGATAGGCGTCTGGCGCACGATGCCTTCCCTGACAAGGTGCATTTCCGAAAGGAATGCATTGTAAAGGACATCGAGCTCATCCTTCAGCATGTAAGGCAACGCCGAATGGAAGCCTTGCTTCTTTCGCTCCAGCAGTTCGGGCGGCAGATGACGTTTCGCGAGCTGCACCTGGGCGTACCGGAGCTGGCGGCCGCGCACTTTCATCCGCACCGGCAGCCCGGCGGTGAATTCGGCCAACTCATGGTCCATAAAAGGGGCACGGCCCTCTAGACCGTGCGCCATCGTCATGCGGTCCTGGATCATGACGGGGTGATCCGCGAGACGCGACTGACTGTCCGCATAGAGCATACGGTCGACCGTGTCGCGCGTGCCGCCGCGTTCATAGGCTTCACGCATCAGCATGCCGGGGTCGAACTCGCTGCAGTGTTCTTGCATGCAGGACCCGTACAGAATGCTCTTGAAGGCTTTGTTCAAATAGAAGTAGCCTAAACTTGCGATGTACCTCTCACCGCCTTCGTAGCCGGCCAGCCCGTGCAACCATTTGATCTGGTGGCCGCGGCTCTTGTACCAGCTTCCATCCGGGATCAGCTCGAGGAGCGGCCCCAAAATACGGCGCCGCGCCCAGCCCGGAATCATGGCGTAACTGTCGGCAAGACGGTTCCCATAGTAGCGGTCGTAGCCGCCAAAGATCTCGTCGCCGCCGTCGCCGCCCAACACGACCTTCACTTCTTTTCGCGCCATTTGCGCGATCAAATCGACACAGACGCAGAGCGGATCCGATGGCTCGTCCAACTGTTTCAGAAGGCGGGGAAGCGCGTGCAACAACGACGGACCGATCTGCTGCTCGAAGTGGTTTGTGCCATACCGCTGCGCCACCAGACGCGCTGCGGGGGCCTCGTCGAACTGGCCGTAAGGCAACCCGACGGAAAACGTTTTGAAGTTCTCCGCCAACTGGTACTTCATCAGTAGCGCTACAATCAGCGTCGAATCCAATCCGCCGCTCATGAAAGCGCCGACAGGCACGTCGCTGACCAGATGCAGGCGGATACTCTCCACCAGCCGCCGCTCGAGCTCCTCAAGAAGCTCTTCATCGCTGCCCTGGAGCTTGGGTTCGTAGCTCAAGTCCCAGTAACGCTCCACACGCAGCCCTTGCTGGAGATCGAAGGTCAGGAAATGCGCCGGCGGAAGCTTGCGCACGTGGCGGAACATGCTGCGCGGCGCCGAGATGACCCGGATCGTGAAGTATTCGTCCAGAGCCGCGAAGTCGACCTCCCGCAGCGAATGATCGGCCGCCAGCAGCGCCTTGATTTCCGAGGCGAAAAGGAGCTGCTCGCCCCGCTGCGCATAGAAAAGCGGCTTCTGCCCGAGACGGTCGCGCGCGGCGAAGATCCGGCGGTGCCGGGCGTCCCAGATGGCGAAGGCGAACATGCCCCGGAGATGCCGGAGGCAGTCTGTTCCGTAACGCTCGTACAGGTGAAGAATCGTTTCGGTATCTGAATCCGTGCGAAAACTGTGTCCTTCGCGAATCAGACGCCCGCGGAGTTCCTGGTAATTGTAGATCTCTCCATTGAAGACGATCCAGATGTCGCCCTCCGCGTTGCTCATCGGCTGGTGGCCGCCTGTGAGATCGATGATGCTCAAGCGCCGGTGGCCCAGCCCCACGCCTTCCTGGACGAAGATGCCCTCATCATCCGGGCCGCGGTGAGCCAGAGAACGCGCCATCCGGCGCATCTCTTCCTCAGTGACGGGGTTGGCGCTGAATTGGCCGCAGATTCCGCACATATGGGTCTTGGGAGCAGGCTCTGTTTACACAGGTTTCAAAGCCACTGCCGCGATCTTTTTGGTAAAGATCTTGTTCGACTTGCCGTACAGAATGAACAGCGCCCTGAAAATCAAACTCAGCGTGGACGACACCCCCCAGGCAACGTAGTTGAATGGGTTCTTGTAGAACACGTAAAGGTTTAATCCGAAAATCTTGAGATCCCGGAACCCGCAATGTTCCAGCACTTGTTCGAAAGAAGATTTGGTGAACGTGTTGAAGTGATCGAAATTCAGAGCAAGATTTTCGGCGCCGACGACGGGGTTCGCGCCGTTCAAGCCATGACAGATCAGGCGCCCACCGGGAGTCAGCTTGTCCCATACCAGGTTGAGAAAGGCGACCATTTCGTCCTTGGTCAAGTGATTTAGCTCTTGTTCGCAAAAGATGACGTCGTAGGGCTGGCGGGTGCTCCCCAGCTCTTCGAAGGCCTTCGCAGCCCGGCAGTTGAGACCCCGGCGGATGGCGTGCTCGACCTTTTCTGGATGGGAATCGATGCCCGTAACATTACGGTAGCCGTGCTGATTGAGGACGTTGACAAAATAGCCGGGACCGCAACTAATCACCAGAATACGAGCTTCGCGGTCTCCCGGAAGGTGCTTCAGGTAGTTCACTTTGTAGAACTGACCGACGGATTTGTAGCCACGCTCAATATCGGCGGGTCCCTCCCAAAACGAGTCGAACCGCTCCATCTTGGAGCTGAGCTTGACCTCCGCTGTTGCGTCGGCCCGTTGTTCGGTTGTCGTTGTAGACATGGTTGTCACCGAGATGCAATGTTGCCGCTCGAGATTGGAGGCGCGCCCCTGTAACAGGTTTGTGCTTCGGTACCAGGCGAGGGTCCGCTTTGCTCCCTCCTCGAAGCCCACCTGGGGCTGATAGCCGATCGCTTCCCGGGCGGCTTGATCGTCGAAGCGAAAACTCTTAACGAAAAATTGCATTCGCCGGCGGTGCAACGGCGGTTGAATGCCCACGGGTCGAAGCAGTGCCTCGAGAATGAAGGCTGTGCCCATCAGCGGCCACAGCGGCACACGCAGCGCTGGAGGATTTTTTCCCAGGGATTTGCTGATGGCGGCAATCATTTCGTCCGTGGTCAGCGCTTGTGGGCCTGCGATCACGAACGTCTGCCCCACGCTTTTGGGGTGAACGGCGGAGAGCCTCAAACACTCGACGAGATCGTCGATATACACGGGGTGATGCCAATTCCGGCCTCGGCCAATCTTTACGAAACGGTCCTGGGCGATGCCCTTGTAGAGCTTGAGAAGGCGGCGATCGCCCGGTCCGTAGGTCTCGGAAAACCGCAGGATCGCGGCCGGCATCTTCTCGAAGTAGGTGCGCACGAGCCGCTCGCCGGCAAGCTTGGTGACGCCGTAGATATTGTCGGGTTCGAGCGCCGAGTCATCCTTGACCGGCCCATTGCGCCCCGCTCCGTATACGCCGATCGTGCTGCCATGAACAAAGCGCTTCACACCGGCCTCGACAGCTCCATCGAGCATGTTCCTTGTGCCCTCTACATTCACCTCGTGGTAATAGCTGTCCGGTTTGTTGGCTTCATGCTGAGCCGCGGCCAGGTGATACACTACGTCTGCGCCCGAGCAGGCGCGTCGAGCGGCTTCGCGGTCCGTGACCGACCCTTCCACCACCTCGACCCCCTTTTTCTCCAAGTGAAGGGTGTTTTCCCGTTCGGCGGCAGTGTTCTTCAGCGCCAAGACGCGGACGCGCTCCCCTTCTTCCAGGCACCGCAACGCCAGTCTGGATCCGATGAAGCCCGTTCCCCCCGTTATCAATGCGGTTTTCATTCTTGTTACTGTGTTCCGATCTCCACCTTGGCTTTTTTTTCAGCCCGGCGCTGCTGGTCGGAGTTCGCATTCCTAGCAACGAACGGACCGATCGCGAGAGCGTCAAGGTGGCCGATCTTGAAGGCTCGAATCGCGTCTTCAGGGCTGCATACAATGGGCTCTTCGTGGATATTAAAGCTGGTGTTCACAATGCATGAGAGACCAGTCATCCTCTTGAACTCCCGGATGATGCGGTAATAGACCGGATTGTCGGATTCGCTTACCAGTTGAGGCCGGGCTGTTCCATCGATATGCACCACGCCGGGGCACGTCCGCTTCATGAGTTCAGTGCAGTCAAAAGTAATAGTCATGAAGCGCGCTGCCTCCTCCGCGCCTTCCAGGTGTGCGAAGTACAAGTGCGCGTCCTCCGCCAGGGCGGCGGGGGCAAACGGCATGAACTCAGTGCGCTTCAGACGCTGGTTAAGCCAGTTATTCACCTCGGGCTCGTCCGGCCGGTAAAGAATCGAACGATTGCCCAACGCCCGTGGTCCATATTCCATGCGGCCGCCAAAGCGCGCCACGACGTAGCCCTCGCTGATCATGCGCGCCACGTCGGACTCGAAGTGCGCTGGGCGCGTGAATTCCACGCCTTCGGCCTGAAGGGCTTGCTCAATCTCGCCCTCTGAGAACTCGGGGCCCAAGAAGACATGATCGAAGCACTTCTTCGGCCGGAGAACGGAGGGATTCAACGCTGTCCACCTTGTCAGCGCCGCCCCTGCCGCGATTCCTTCGTCGGACATCGCCGGATAGACGAACACCGATTCGACGCCTTTGATCTCGTGGACCCGCTGATTGATCTTGACGTTGCCGAACACCCCGCCGGCGAGGCCGACGTTGGTATGACCGGTGCGCTCTCTCCAATGCCCGATGTAACGAGTCGTGATCTCCTCGGAGAGATCCTGAATCGAGGCGGAGAGATCTGCCTTGCTGAAGTCTTCAGGCAGAGCCTGCTTCAGTTTCCGAAGCGCGGCATGCCGGAACGTGTTCCCAACGTTGGTCATCGTTCCGTTTTCGTAGCGGATGAAGCGTTCTAGGACATCCCGATAGGCGGGTTGCCCGTAGGCCGCCAGCCCGGTGATCTTTCCTTCGTGTTTGCCGGCTTTGAAGCCGCAGATCTGGGTGACGTACGCGTAGTAGTCGCCAAGCGAGTCAAACGAGGGTACCGAGTGCACATGGCGCCAATTCCCGTTCCTGACGTCGTACACATGAGATGAGTAGCCATCTCCGGCTCCATCCAGAGTGACCATGAGGCCGTCTTGGTAGCCGCTAGCGTGGTAGGCTCCCACGGCGTGCGAAAGATGGTGGGATACAAAAACAACGCGACAGGTGATGCCAAACCGCTTCCGCAGCACGTCCCGGATCTTTTTCCGCCTTTGCGCGAAAACCGGCTTTCGCAAGTCGTAGTACAGTTTCTCCAGCAGGGGCACCTTACTGCGGAGAAAACTAAGCCTCGACCCCGCGGAAAAGAAGAGATTTTTGACGATCCCTTCATCGACACCAAAGATACCGTCGTTCAGGTCGACGTATTCGCCGAGAAAGTGGCCCCACTCTGACGCGATCGCCACTTCGTCCAGGTCGGCACTACGGACGCCGGCGATCGCCAGAACGCTCTCAATGGATTTCCACGGAAAACCCATTACCATCTTCTTGCGGGCTAGCCGTTCCTCGTTGACCGCCGCCACGACGATGCCGTCCTCGACCACAGCTGCGCCACTGACTGCGTGGTCGCTAATGCCAAGTATTCGCATCCATGTCCCCTTAGACTTCGTTAGGTCGCGCGCAAATCAACTGGGCTTCACTCGCTGACTCGGTTAGCACACCGCTCATTGCGGTAGCCACATCAAACATGGGTGTGAACGCCAAGAGTGGTCGGCAGCGAGATGCCTTCCTAGGAGTCAGCGGGGGCAGGCTGCGGTGAATTCTCCGCATGACCTTCTGCGGAAACCCCTCTCTGGGCTCCAGGTCTTGAAGGTCAACGTGCTCGCGCAAAGCCATATTAGGCGAAGAGCGGTTAATCCGGGGGGGTGGATTAGCTCGCGCCCATCAGCCTGCTAGTCCCAGCTTCGAGACGCTTCGGCAGGTGCCTGGCACAGCCTCCACGCTACGAAAATCTAGTCTACAGGACACGCGCAAATCCGTAAAGACTTCGGGTCGAAATGTACCCTTCATACTAGTACTGCCCCGGTTTTCTGCCTTCTCGTACCAGTGGCATCCGCTGAAAGTGAGACATTTAACAAAACTCCGTGGTCTGGTGTCGCAGACCGAGGGCTTCCAAAGCGGTGCCCAGGATCGTCGGACCTGTAGCCAGCCAATGGTTGTGGGCGTGATGAACGCAAGCTGAGGCCCTTGGAAATGGGCCAAGTTCTCGCAGGGGTGGAACCCTGCCGTGCTGGCGGCAGACTCAGCGACGCTGGGGCCCTCTGTCCATACATGTTGATAGCTCGTTCTCGGCGAACCAACGAGGGGCCCAGCTGCTCTCCATCCACAGCCGTCCGGCTTGGAGCGCAATAGATTTGAGCACGACCCAACGTCCATGGAGTGGGGGAGAAGCTAATTCCTGGACTATACTGGATCCTTGGTGTTGCTGGGAGGGTGACGTCGACCTTTCGGCTTGAGAAAGTTTGCCAAAGGGATCCGCCGTTGGCGGAACGGCGTGCCAACAGTGCGAAAACCATGCATGGCAGTGGCGCGTCGCGTTCCCAAAAAACGCCTAGACAGCCAAAAAAGAAGCGTGGCTCGATTCACACGGCCGTGGAGACATCGTGAGATTTCTTGTATTTATGAGGACGAACTCTAACCAGGCCGGAGCCGGCGCCCACAACCCCTCGAAATGCAGCGGTGCAACCGCCCGACGTCCAGTGGCGGCAGCAGCAGTTCCTTGCCTTCTTCTGATATTGACCCTCAACTGCCGGTTCTTCTTGAGACGGAATGCTGCGTTGCCTGACCAGCGGCAGTCCCAAGCACGAGTGCAAGAAATATCGCGGCTTGAACTACAGCGGCAAGGCCGGATCCGCTTTGGGGCAATTTCCCTGCAACGGCAGGGACCAGGAAAAGAGCGGTGGAAGGTCCGATACCGTCTTCAATCTCCGATTTCCAAAACGGCGGACACGGATATTCGAGGATTTCTGGACGGTGGCGTAAAGTACGCGTTCAACCAGGGGACCGCGTACCACGATCGGGTGGGCCGGCGATACGAAGCGGCCTACAAGGATGAATATGAATTGAAGAGGACGCTGATGCGTTGGTATCTGCCCTCCTGGCCAGCCGACATTCGGGTGACCTCGGCTCAAATGGGCTTTTGGGTTGAGCAGTACCCAACTGACTCGCCTGTCGGCAGTCTTGGCAACTGGATGCCACTTCACCTATACGCATATCCGCTGGCCGGAGACTGGGAGCCCGGATCGGGAGGCGTGAACAAAGACAGCTTTTCCGAGGCCGCAGCGGGGGAGGCAAATTGGAACTATGCCCGCAAGGATGTGCAGGCCTGGGATGCTCCTGGAGTGCTGGTTCGGGACTATGGGAAAGCCATCGAGAACTCGCTGCATCCTTTGGCGATGGGTCTCATTTCCGGGGGCAACCAGCGGGTGGAACTGCGGGGAGAAGAGTTGGTGCGGTACGTTCAACAGTGTGCCGATCGGAATCGAAGCGTCGATGTTCTGCTCAAGTTGGAAGACATGCAGGAAGACCTCTGGGGCACGGAGACGGCTCTTACCGCAGACGGGTTCGGCGACGACCATGACCTCCATTCCCAGCGGCCGAGGCTGAACCTGGAAGTTGAGATTGAGAGGCCGGGCCGGGCCACGGAAGAAACGTTCCTTCTTGAAAGCGGAATGGGGCAGACTTTCCCTTTGCAAGAGCATCGCGGCCAGGATGTCCTGCTGTTTGCCGAGGTTGTGCCCGATGCTGATCTGGTGCCCCCGGCCGTCTTTGTGCGTGGAGGTGCGGCCGACGAAAAGGCTGAGAATTGCCGCTGGGAGCCTTTGCGAAACCCGATTGTCAAACGCTGGGACTGGTCGCAGATCATGGTCATGACACCCGAACGCCGGATCACGCTGGGAGACACCTTTCTTGTGGACATCACAGCGCCCTGGGTGCAGCCGGGGCCCCGAGAACTGCAATCCCCCGAGCTGGTACTCATCGCGCCCACAGGCAAGGTGCACAGGATTCGTGGAAGGTCGGAATCCGACCTGCACTATCGCCTGGAGTTCCATCCAGACGAGCCGGGAGTCTGGCGTTATGGCTGGGCCTTTCGTCCGATGGAGGAAGCACGCACTGAATTTCATAGGGGCGAAGGAGTCTTCTACGCCGATTTGCTGCCAATCCCCTTTGGAGCTACTGAACTGGAGAAAGCGGCCGAAGATCTCGTGTCTGTTTTCGGGAAACACGAACATCAGGAACGCTCGGATGTTCTTCGGTTCAACGTCTTCGTCAGATACGCCGGAAGCTTCTCGCGGAGGGGGCACGCGGAGAAAGCGATTGCCGAGGATCTTTTGGAAAAAGTCCGGCAGAAGTTGCCAAAGGCTGGGTCGCAGGAGCTCTTCAGACTCCCAAACGCCCCGGGCCGCTGATGTAGCCTCGTGGCGGGGATACATTCGACGTTCTGCTTGATCGTGGTGACGTCAGTGGCAGCCGGCGGGGTTGGACGGTGGCCGGCGGTGCTCTCCTAGGTGGCGGCCGGTGCGTTAGATCACATTTAGTCACTGGAAAGGCGCCGTCTTGTCGCCTGTTTTGGGGTAGGGAGCCATTTTGATTGGTTCACCACGTGGTTCGGACTAAGACCAGAGATACTAACTGATAGACTGATAGTACGGTCGGAGGGCATTCGAAGCAAGGGTTGGACGATAACCTTGTTCTGGCCGACACGCCGTGCCTTTCGCTTGTCGAAGACTCTGCGTCTGACTTCTTTATCCTCTGGCACAGGCGGGTTGGAGTGCTTCCTATCTACGCGCGGACCACGCCACTCATTGTCCTCTTCATCCTCGCGGTCACAGTGGTTCCTGTTGGCTTTCGCGCGCCCTCGATAGAGTCTGTTACTCTGACTGTCGACTTCGGGGAGTTGATCTCAAACGTACTCCTCTTTTTCCCGCTGGGATTAATCCTTGGAGAGTTGGGGCTTTTGCGAGCCGGGTGCTGGGGAGCGTTATTGTCGATGGGGTTGGAGGCGTCCCAGTTCTTCCTGGACTCCCGCCATCCGGAACCTGGCGACATAGTTGCCAACACTCTGGGCGCGCTGTGTGGAGCCGCCGTGGGGCGTGGGCTGAGCCTTGGGTTTGGGTGGCGCTTCGATCGGTTTCCTGTTGGTCGAGTGACGACCTTCGGAGCCGTTCTCTCATTGATGGTGTTTGCTGCGGCTTTTCACTACCGCGCGAGCCTGTGGATCTGGGACCCGTCATACACGCTGGCGGTGGGTGATGAGGCGACACAGGACAGGACATGGGATGGGGACATCTTCGAGGTAGCAATTTTTGACATTCCGATTGACTCTGGTTTCATTCGCACGCTTGCGGATCAGGGGGCGGGTTCGATCGCCGCCAACCAGGCATTCTTTCCCGCAGCGCCTGTTTTCGAACTGACAAACCCCGTCGATCTCGCATACGTTCGCGGACATCCCCTGCTGGAGGGGAGCGATACACGGAGGTTCTTCGACTCGCTGGTCGGCACGGGAAACTTCACTGTCCTTCTCTGGTGCCGGCCGGCAACGTTAGACCAGTTCGGACCTGCCCGCATCATCACTTACTCTCTTGACGAGAATGTCCGTAACTTCACGCTCGGTCAGGAAGGCCCGCGCGTGCAATTTCGGCTCCGCACTCTAATTTCCGGTTTGAACGGGACCAGAATTGCAATGCAAACGGACCCCTTGCTCAACGAGAAGGAAGATGTGCTGCTGGCAGTCAGCTACGACGGGCAAGTCTCGCGGATCTATGTGAATGGGCGTCTCGCTGGCGAGGAGGACTTCGGCGAACCAAGCTTATTTTGGCTTTTCCTGAGTGCCGGGAGCCATACGTTCCTGCCTGGTACAGCCGTGCTGCTGGGCGCCCTGGTGGCGATTGCTTTTCTTGGGTTGATACGGCCGCGCGGTCGTTGCCTCCAGACGTGCGTGGCAGGTGTGGCGGGTGTTATGGCAGGCCTGCTCCTTCTCGCCACCGCAGGCGGTGAAGCACACCCCTTGTTAGGCCCGTTCCTAGCTGTGCTCTCCCCGGTGGGCGCCCTTGGTATAACCGGCCCGGAATCTTGATGGAGCCTGGAGCAACCCCCAAAACCGGCGCAAATGGCTGACGCGGATTTCCGATCTAGATCCTGACCCGCCAACGCGGCCCCTGCGCCTCTGGCGCCGCTTAAGCGTTGCGCGGATTGCGCGAGCGGTACCCGTCAATCACATGGCGGTCAGACAAGACATCGATCGCAGCATAGCGTACTAGTACGACGGATGTGATTCTGCGCAAGTACTTTACGGGGCTTAGGATCTCGATTAAACTACAATCACGAACCTCCTGGACAGTCGGGCAGCGGCATTTGCGGCCAGAGGGCCGCTCGCAGGGTATCTTTGTTAGTGAATCTCTCCCGCTAAAACAGCGTGCCTCGCAGCTCTGCTCCTGAGGTATCGTTCGATGTCGCCCATGCCTTCATACGCTCAATCAACGCAGGGAGGACCCGGGCTGCGTCCTCGGGTATCCGTCGTCGTTCCCCTCTTCAACGAGGAGAGGAACGTAATGCCACTCTACGAATCTATCCGCGAAGCCATGCAGGCCAGCGGCTACGATTGGGAAGTAGTGTTCCTAGACGACGGCAGTCAGGACGGCACTTTTGAAATCCTTCGCCACTTGCACGCCACCGAAGAGGGCATCCACGTAGTGCGCTTTCGGAGAAACTTTGGCCAGACGGCCGCCATGGCCGCGGGGCTGGCAGTGTCCCGCGGAGATGTTCTTATCACTATGGATGGTGACCTGCAAAACGACCCGGCCGATATTCCGCGTCTGGTGGAGAAGTTGGATGAAGGCTACGACGTCGCGGTGGGCTGGAGGGTCAATCGGCAGGACCCTTTTCTGAACCGGCGCCTGCCGTCGAAGATCGCGAACTGGATCATCTCGACGATCACGGGAGTGCATCTTCATGACTACGGGTGCACGCTCAAAGCGCTGCGCCGGGAGATCGCACAGGAGCTGGCACTGTACGGCGAGATGCATCGCTTCATTCCCGCCCTGGCGGCCGATATCGGCGCGAGAATCGCCGAGGTCGGGGTGCGTCACCATCCTCGGCGCTACGGCACATCGAAGTACGGCATCGGCCGTACCTTTCGAGTAATTCTTGATCTTATTACCGTTAAGTTTCTTTCCGGTTTCTCCACGCGTCCCAGTCACCTATTCGGCCTTGGCGGCCTAGCTGCCCTGTTGAGCGGCGGGGCCCTCGTCGGGTATCTTGGTATTCAGAGAATCGTCTTTGCTGTGCCACTGTCGAACCGGCCGGTTTTACTGCTCGGCATTCTCTTGGTCGCGACTGGCCTTCAGTTCCTCACAATGGGCCTGATCGGGGAGCTACTTTGCCGGGTCTACTACGAGAGCCAGGGCAAACCCACGTATGTTGTGCGCGAGTCGTTGGTTGCCAGGGGACCCACAGCGGACAACCCGGAGAGCGAAGCAGTGCAGGAAACAGCGGCTAAGTCTGCAGTGGGGCGGGGAGACTGGTGAGCGTCCGCACCGGCCGGGTCTTGTTAACGCCTTCCTCCACGCAAACCTGCTGCGAATAGGCGCCTGCGTCCAACGCTTGTCCCGCGAGGTCCCAAACAACGACTCGGCAGACCTGAATTTGCGGCCCCTCCGAAAGGCCATTGATGAAGCTCTCAGTTGTGATTCCGGTTTACAATGAAGCACGGACGATCGCGGAAATTATTGCCTACGTCGATCGAGTTGCTGTCGAGAAAGAGATAATCGTCGTGGACGATTGCTCGACCGACGGCACTCGCGCGGCCTTGGCCGCCGTGGCCTCCCGATTTCCCAACCTCACCGTTCTGCACCACGAGCGGAACATGGGTAAAGGGCGGGCCTTGCATACGGGGTTTGCCGTGGCCCGCGGGGATTACGTCATTGTCCAGGACGCAGATCTTGAGTACGATCCCGAGAGCTATGTCAAGCTGCTGCGGCCACTGGAGCAGGGCAAGGCCGATGCTGTCTATGGCTCACGATTTTTGAGCACCGAGGAACACCGGGTCCTTTACTTTTGGCATTCGGTGGGCAACAAGTTCTTGACGCTGTTGTCGAACATGACGACGGACTTGAACCTCACTGACATGGAGACTTGCTACAAGGTCTTCCGGCGGGAATTGATTCAGTCGATTGAACTCGAAGAGGACCGTTTTGGCTTTGAGCCCGAGGTGACCTCGAAGCTCGCTAAGGTTGGCGCCCGGATCTACGAAGTCGGCGTCGCCTACCACGGGCGCACTTACGCGGAAGGGAAGAAAATCGGCATGAAAGACGGCTTCCGCGCTTTGTGGTGCATTCTGAAGTACTGGCTTAAGCCGGTGCGGCGCCTGCCGGCTAATTGATTTGGCGTGAACCAAGCATGACCGGAGTTTCGACGTGGACAGGCCGTTCCCGCGCATCCCTTGTGCCCGCTGCCGCCTCCCGCGCCAGGGGACGGCGGCTCCTCAAAGGGAAGATCACCAAGGCGCCGTTAGTTGCTGCTAGCGGCCAGTCTCGGCCAGCAACTTCTTAAGAGTAGCCACGAGATCGCCTCGCTTCACTTCCTGCTGACCGAATCGGCCGGCCTTCCACTCCTCGTGTCCTGTAACTTCTGACGCTATTTCACGGCCTACCATCATCTCTTTCACCGTGACGACTCCACGGGTTGCTTCATCGGAGCCAAAGATAACCACGTAGGGAATCTCAAGCCGGTCGGCGCGCTGCAGTTGCTTGCCAAGTTTCTTCGGCGGGCCCACGTTGATTTCCGTGCGAATGCCGGCTCTCCGCAGCTCGTGGGTGATCGCCAGGTAGTCGCCCATCAGGTTCGCGTCCATGGTGGTGATCAGAACCTGGGACGCCGTCCGCCGCCGGCGGATTCGCTTCAGTTCCAGCAACGCTGCCAGCAGGCGATCCACACCGATGGAAGCGCCCGTGGCGGGAATCTTCTTGCCCGAGAAGCGTGTCACAAGGTCATCGTAGCGGCCCCCGGCAAATACGGAACCGAATGAGGGCGCATCGAGCAGCACTGCTTCAAACACCGGACCCGTGTAGTAAGCCAAGCCGCGCGCGATGCTGACGTCGATCACGACCCGCTCGCTTCCATAGCCGAGCGAATCGAGATGGGAGGAGATTCTGCGGAGAACGGCGATCTCCTCCTCCGCGCGGTCGAGACCGCTGAAAAGGGCCTGAAGACGGTCGAGAACCTCCTGGCGGCTCTCTCCCGTGATCTTCAGGAACTCTTCGATCTTGGCCACCTGCCCGTCCGTGAGACCCACGCCGCGGATGGTATCCCCGGACTGATCCACGTAACCTGTGGTCAGCTCGCTGCGCACCTTCTCAATGCCGATTTTTTCGAGTTTGTCGAGCACCCGGAAGACGTCCGTGGCCGAGGTCGAGGGAATAACGGCATAGTCCATCAGTAGGTTGAGAATCTTGCGGCTCGAGACCCGGACGCGGTAAGGGCCGACCTTCAGCGCATCGAGGGTGTCACAGATACCCGCTAGAATCTCCGTATCCGCGACTTCGGATTCAGCGCCCACGGAGTCGAGGTCAAACTGCGTGAATTCGCGATAGCGCCCCGCCGCCGGTTTGTCGGCCCGCCACACCTGAGAGACCTGGTAGCGGCGAAAAGGGAAAACGATCTCGGGATACTGGGAGACCACGCGCGACAGTGGCACGGTTAGATCGAAACGCAGCCCGAGCGCCTCCTCTTCGGGGTTGGTGACGCGAAAGATGGATTCCGAGGCTTCCTGTCCCGCCGATCCGGAAAGCACATCGAGGTATTCCACCGCCGGAGTTTCGAGCGGAGAAAAGCCGTAGAGTTCATATACCCGCCGGATCGTATCGATCATCTGCTGGCGAGCCAGCATGTACTCGGGCAACAGATCGCGCAGGCCACGCGAGAGTCGGGGTTCGATCATAGTCAACTTGAGGAACGAGGAATGCGCGGGAGCGCCTTTGCAAAGGACTCAGCGTAACACCTTTCCGGCGGCAATCGTGATCTCTTTCCGGCCCTACCCAGTTCCCGCACCTTTCGCCTTGAGAGGCGCGACCGGTGGACGGAACAGGTGGTCCGGCTTCCAGATTGACGGCGTCCAGCGGAAATCATCCCTGAAACGCGTCTCGAGCCGGAAGTCGGTCTCGCGGCGTTGGCAGTCCGCCACGACCACGCGCGCCTGGAATCCGGAGGCCCCGATTGTCAGTCGCAGGCCTTTCGGATAGTGCGCCTCAACGGCCAAACCGGCCCCGTCCGCGCTGATATCTTCCAGAAGAACCGTCTCCCCAGCCTTGGGTTCGTCATCCAGAAACAGCTGAACCAGGTGTGAGCAAAGCCATCGCTCTTCCCTTTCCGAGGTCGGCGTCGGGTTGGACTCAGCTTCCTTCACGGCTTGAAGGCCTGCGGCGGCCTGGGCGCCTGCGCATTGCCGCCGCGCCCTTCACAGTATTATCGCAAGCCTTCGCGCAGCATCGAAGCCCTCATGCCGCCGCGCGTCGATTTCGCGGGCATCGCGCGCTCAAGCTTGGGGATCCCTCCCTTGTTCGGTGGCTGAGGTGCGCTCCTCGGCTCTCATCTCTTCAAGCACTTCCCGGATGGCCTGCTTTATCTCGCTGCGGCTGGCGTCATCGAGTTTCATGGGAATGGGCTTGGTCGCTTCACCCGCGTACAGGCTGAGATGGGGGAAGGGGATCTCGATGCCCGCCGCGTCGAACGCTTTCTTGACTCGCCGGTTGAACTCCCGGCCTACCATCCATTGCTGCATCGGCTTGGTCTTGATCTTTCCCTTAATTACGACGGCGGAGTCCGCGAACTTATCCACGCCGAAGACCTCCACGGGCTCAAGCATCTCTGGGCCGCAGACCTTGTCCTGCCGGAGTTCGTCTCCGACCTGCTGCAGAATCTTGACCACGTGGTCCGTGTCCTCCTTATAGGCTACCCCGATGTCGAAAACGAAGGCGGAAAAGCCTCGTGTCACATTCGAGAGCGTGTTGATGGTGCCGTTCGGGAAGACGTGGACCAGGCCATCGAGGCTGCGAAGCACGGTGGTCCGGAGGTTGATCTCCTCCACGAGGCCCCCCGTGCCGTTGATCACGGCTACGTCATTCACGCGGATCTGATTTTCCATCAGAATGAAGAGTCCGGCAATCACATCGCGAACGAGATTCTGCGCGCCGAAACCAACGGCCAGGCCAACCACGCCCGCGCCGGCAAGAATGGGGGCGATGTCGAAATTCACTTCCTTCAGCACCATGACAGTCGCGACGGCCCAGATGACGACGCCGAGTGTCTTCCGTAGGATTCCTCCGATCGTGGCGGCTCTTTTCTCCAGGTCGAGGGACGAACCGCCCGCCCGGCCCTGCATCATGACCACAATGCGTTCACGAGTCCTTCTAACGAGCCGATTACAGATCCTGGTAACGATAAAGGCGAGCGCGAGAATGAGAAGTATCCGCGCAAGGCCCACGCCAGCTCTAAGCGCCAGGGGATAGATGTCAAGCTCTTCGAACGCAGTCAGCCACTCCATTTTGCCTCCCTTCGTCCTGAGATGCACGAAGATGCAACAATGCGCACCGCGCGGATCATCACTCAGACAATGTTTTTAGGATACCGTGGATGAGCTGAAGAGACCGGTTTGGAGGAATCGTGGCGTAGCGAGGGCGCGCTTTTGCCGATCGCAGGGGAAGCCCCTGCCACTGGCGTATTCGGACAAGCGCTGGTTAGCCGTGGGCGGCCCGGGCTTCGGGCATGGCGGCTGTCGCAGGCGCGGCCTCTGCTGCGGGCAGGGTGAAATGGAACGTGGATCCTTCGCCCGGCGCCGACTCGACCCAAATCTCGCCGCCATGGCGCTGCACGATTTTCTTGCAGATCGACAGGCCGATGCCCGTTCCCGGGTACTCGGTCTTGCCGTGCAGGCGTTGGAAGATTACGAAGATACGGTCGGAGAACTGCGGGTCGAAGCCGATGCCGTTGTCACGGACGGCAATTTCCCACTTATCCTCGTGAAACTTGGCTGAAATGTGAATATTCGGGGATTCCGATCCCTGAAATTTGATCGCATTGGCGAGCAGATTCTGCAGCAGCTGGCTCAACTGCGTCGGATCGGCCAAGACCGTTGGCAAGGGGTCGTGCGTGATGACGGCCTTGTTTTCTTCAACCACCAGCCTAAGATTCGCCAGCGAGTTGCGCAGGGCAACTTCACAATCCACCGCTTCCGGGTCCTTGCCTCGGGTGCTGACACGCGAAAAAGCTAACAGGTCCCCGATTAGCTTTTGCATGCGGGTGGCGCCATCCACGGCGTACCCGATGTACTTGTCGGCGTCCGCGTCGAGCCTGTTCTTGTAGCGGCGCTCCAGCAACTGCAAGTAGCTCGCCACCATCCGTAGCGGCTCCTGCAAGTCGTGCGACGCCACGTAAGCATATTGTTCGAGTTCGGCATGTTTTTCCAGCAGCAGACGGTTATTACGCTCCAACTCCGCCTGCTGCTCCTTGATCTTCCGATGCAGGGAACCCTTCTCGATGGCATTGAGAATTGCCCGCTGCAGGTCCTGCGAGGCCATGTTGCCCTTGATCAGGTAGTCCTGAGCGCCGTTTTTCATTGCCTGAACGGCAACGGATTCGTCACCCTGGCCGGTGACCATGATCAGCGGGACGGCGGCGTCTTTCTGCCGCTTGGCCAGTTCGGTCAAAAACTGCAATCCATCCAGGTCGGGCATGCGGTAGTCCAGCAGGACGCAGTCCGGCCTTTCCGAGCGGCATAGGTCCAGACCTTCGTCCCCTGAGTCGGCGGCGATGATTTCAAACTGATAATCGTTGGTTCGCCGCAGCAGGCGCTGATAGAGCGCCCGATCGTCCGGATTGTCATCCACGATCAGAACGCGAATCTGCTTCTCACTCATCTCGACTCCTCCACATTGGGGACGATAACCATATCGAACCAAAAATCCTTGATCCGTTGCACAGCCTGCAGGAGGCTGGTGAGGTCCACAGGCTTTTGGATGTAGCTGTTTGCGCCGGCGCGATAGCAGGCCTCGATGTCGCGCCGGTCGGCGGAGGTTGTGAAAACTATTACGGGAATGGGACGCAGCGAGGGAACCGCCTTAATCTCTTCGAGTACCTGCCGTCCGTCCGTACCGGGGAGGTTGAGATCCAGCAGGATCAGGCTGGGCCGCGGCGAGATCGTGGGATCCGTGTAGGCGCCGCGCCGATGCAGATAGTCCAGAGCTAGGTCTCCGCTGGCGCAATGCACGATCGGATTCGACAACTCCGCCTTGTGGATCGCCCGGATCGTCGCCTCGCAGTCTTCGGGACTGTCTTCGACTAAGAGGATCGGACTGATCGCTGATAGTGCCACTCTTAGTCTCCCTTCGCGAGAGTAAAGAAGAAGGTTGTCCCTTCTCCCTCTCGCGATTCGACCCAGATCTTCCCGTCGTGCCGCTCAACAACTTTCTTAACGACCGTCAGGCCCGCTCCCGTGCCGCCGCCGAATTTATCGCGGCCATGAAGGCGGCGAAAGATACGAAACACAGAATCCTTGTGCCGTTCGGGAATACCGATGCCGTTGTCACGCACGTAGAACACTGCCGGCTTGTGGCCGATGCCCGCGGCGGCCGTCCCGTTGGTTGGAAATGCTGCGGTGTCCCCGGCGTCGAATCCGATCTCGATCCACTTTTCCGGCTTGTCGTTGTACTTCAGAGCGTTCGTGACAAGGTTCCGGAAAATTTCCGCAACGCGGGCCTGATCGCACACGACCGTGGGCAGAGGCCTCGGAATGCGGATTTCGACGCCCGCCTCGTGGAGGGACGACTGCACCGAGTCGATGACCTGCGCCACGATCTCCTGCAGGTCGGTTTCCGCCATCGCAAGGTCCACGCGCCCAACGCGGGAGTAGTGCAGCAGAGTTTCAATCAGGTCCTCCAGCCGCTTGGTCAGCCGAATGATCGTTTCCAGTTGCTCCCTCCCTTCGGCGTTAAGCTGGCTGCCGTGATCTTCGATGAAGAAGTCGGCATAGTTGCGGATGCCCCGCAAGGGCTCTTTGAGGTCGTGGGAAGCGATGTAGGCGAAGTCCTCCAGTTCGGTGTTCGAACGGGCCAGCTCCCTGGCCTTCTCAGCCAAGGCCCGCTCCGCCCGCTTGCGCTCGATGGCGTAGCGGATTGCCCGTTCCAGCAGCAGGCTGTCTATGCGCCCCTTCGATAGATAGTCGGCGGCGCCGGCCTCCATCGCCTCCACGTCGACCTCGCGGTCACCGTGGCCCGTAAGCATGATCAGGGCCGCCTGGCAGCCGGCCTCTCCGAGATGGCGTAGGAATTCCACGCCGTTGCGGTTCCCGAGATGGTAGTCAACCAGACAGACGTCGGGTTGATGAACGGGGATGGCGGCAACGGCGTCGTCGAAGCTGCTGGCCCACTTCAGATTGTACTTTTGTGTCTTGATGTCCGACAGCAAGTCCCGTGCGATGAGGTAGTCGTCCTCATCGTCCTCCACCAGCAGTACCCTGATTGGCTGCTCTTCCACGGAACCTCTCTCCTTCACAGACCCAAGCGCCCCTCCGGGTGGCAACCTGACTCCAAAGCCTTCACCGTTGCCCGCAGGCCCTCCGCGGTCAATGGCTTGCTCACGAACGAGTCCGCCCGTAGCTCGGAATTACGGTAGATCTCTTCTTGCACGGCCGACGTAGTCAGCACGACGATGGGGATATGACGGAAGTTGTGATCCTCCCGGAGTTCATCGACGATCTGCCGGCCATCTTTTTTGGAGATGTTCAAATCGATGAAAATGATGTCCGGCGCGGGGCAGAGAGTCCACCGGAACTTGCCCTCTTCGCGCAGATAGTCCATCAGCTCCTCGCCGTCCTCCGCAAAGCGCAGGTCAAAACCCAGTTGTGACTCCTCCAAGGCGTACTGCGCCAACAGCCTGAAGTCGGGGTCGTCGTCGGCGTAGAGAATCGTGTAACCGGCTTTGCTCATATCAGGCGGCTTGCTCGTGGTTAACTTGCCTTAGTGGCAGGGTGATGGTGAATCTCGCGCCTTGCCCGAGTTGGCTCTTGGCGGAAATCCGCCCTCCGTGGCGCTCCGCGATCTTTCGGCAGATCGCCAGGCCCACGCCCGTCCCTTCAAACTCCTTACGGCTGTGCAGGCGCTGAAATACGTTGAACATGCGGTCAGCGTGTTTCGGGTCGAAGCCCACGCCATTGTCTTCCACCGCTATCTCGCAGAGCTTTTCATGCCGGGAATACCCTCGTTCCTGCGCCTGCTGTGGCGAAAGGATGACTCCTTCCACGCGGATGACGGGCAATCGGTCCTGGCGATGGAACTTGAGCGCATTGCCGATCAGGTTCTGCATAAGCTGGCGCATCTGCATCGGATCGGCGTCGATTTCAGGGAGAGGCTGCACCTCGACGCGCGCTGCCGCCTGCTCGATGCGGGCCTCCAGGTCTGTCAGAACCTCGCTTACGACTCGCGATAGCGGGACGCGTTCAAAAGGCTGTGCGCGGCTGGAAACCCGCGAGTAGTTCAGCAGCCCGTTGATCAGGTCCTGCATCCGCCCCGCCGCGCCCCGCATGCGCTTCAGGTAGTCCAGACTCTCTGGATCAAGGGTGTCGCCGCACTTCCGCTGCAGCCGGTCTCCGAACGCCAGGATCTTGCGCAGCGGTTCCTGCAAGTCGTGCGAGGCTACCGAGGCGAACTGCTCCAGCTCTGTGTTGGACCGGGCAAGCTCGCTGGCATGCTTGCTGATCTCCGCCTGCGTCTGTTTCTCGCTGCTGACACGCTCCTCCAGAATGATATTGAGCTTGGCCAGATCAGCCATATCTTTCTGCACCTGCCGTACCATGGGCAGGAACACGAACAGGCCGACAAGCGACAGTAAGAACAAATTTGCGCGCAGGGACCACTCGCGCAACCTGATCGCCCGCGCAAGAGCCTCGTCATGCGCCGCCCGGTGCTCCTGCACCGCCAAATCCAAACCCTTGACAAACTCCGCCGACAAAGCCGCTTGCGTTACCTTCTCCAGCTTCCTCGCATCCGGATAGCCTTCCGTCATGGCGCGGACCGCCGCTAGGTAGCTGTCCAGCTTTTGATTCAAAACGACTGGCTCGTCATAGTAAACGGCTCGAACGGGTTCGGTTAACTCTTCCCGCAATAGGCTCTGATGGGATTGATCGAGCAGTCTCATAGCCTGGAGCAGTTCTTCCCGCCGGGCCTCTTCCGCCGCCGTGCCTCGGGCCTCATGGAGCGAGCCGGCCAGGAGCGCCGTGCGGGTGACCAGGGCCCGCTCACGCCCGCTCGTCTCCATAATCCGGCCTTCGAGACCGCCAGTTGCCGCATGTCTGGCCTGAAGCTCGTAGAAGAGCAGGTTAAGACTGATCAGCAGGCCGATGATCACCGTGAATCGAAGCGTAATCTTGCGGCTGAAGGTCGTCCTCATGGATCTACGAGTTCGCTGGACGGCTGGCAGCACGAGCGGGCCGGCTTGGCGCCGCCTGCTGTGACGCGCCCGTGCGCGTCTCTGCGCGAGGTCAATCCTGCTCCGGATGCAAAGTGAAGAAAAACGTTGTGCCTTGGCCCGGGTTGGAGTCGAGCCAGACAGTACCCCCGTGTTTTTCAACGATCTTGCGCACCAGCGCCAGGCCTGCTCCGACACCTCCGCCGTATTCGTCTCGCCCATGCAGGCGCTTCAGGAAGCGGAAGATCGTGGCGCGATGTTTCTCGCTTACGCCGATGCCGTTATCGCGAACGTGGAAAACCGGCTGGGTTCCCGAAGGGACTCCCGCGGCGGATACAGTCCCCACGCGGCCGGGCCTTGCGGGATCGAACCCGATTTCAACCCATTTCTGCGGTTTGTCGCCGAATTTGATCGCGTTCGTGACGAGGTGATAGAAAAGTTCCAGTGCCAGCGTGGCGTCGCATTCAATGGTGGGAAGGGGCCGCGGAATTCTGACTTCCACGTTCGCCTTGCGAAGGGCCGGTTGCAGGGAATCAATCACCTTCAACAGGACCGTCTGCAGGTCCGCGGGCCGCCTTGCGACCTCTGCATTTCCTAATTCCGAGTAATGAAGCATCGTGTCAACCAGGCTTTCCTGGCGTTTGGCCAGACGCACGATCGTTTCCAGGCGCTCCCGCGCCTTCTCATCAAGCGCCGCGGCGTTGTCTTCCAGCACGAAGCTGGCGTAGTTCAGAATTCCCCGCAGCGGCTCCTTCAAATCGTGTGAGGCCACGTAGGCGAAGTCCGCCAGTTCGCCCTGCGCTCTCATAAGCTCCTGCGCCTGTCGCTCCATTTTTCGCTCGGCGAGTTTGCGGTCCGTGACGTCCCGCCACGTCGCGCGCTTGGCCACGACCTTACCTGATTCATCCCGGACGGGCACTTCCTGGCGGACAACATCGATCGTTGTGCCGTCAGAACGGGGAAACTTGCACTCGATCGTCGCTGCCGCCCCCTGCTGCGACGCCAGATCCGGCCGGACGGGGCCGGCGGGAGCCAACACCGGCAGTTCCTCACTGGAGAGGCCTATCAGCTCCGCCTTGTGCCGCCCAACGGCGAGGGCGAACGCTTCGTTGCATCGAACCACTTTGCCCGACACCATATCAATGAGTGCCATCATGTCGGGCGAGTGATCATCGAGATCACTGTAGCCGGAACCCGGGGCGCTGGCGGCCGCACCTTCCCCTTGCTGCAAGCTCCGTTGCAGGTTCGCGACTTCTTCCTCAAGGCGTTTCTGTTCTGTGAGATCCTGGGCCGTGCCCAGAATCAGGTCGGCACGTTTCCCACCGATTCGAGTAAAGACCGTCTGGCGCGCCTGGAGCCATCGCCACGTCCCATCGGCTGCCTTGACACGGAAGGACCCCTCCACGGGCTCCTCACCGGCGGTTTTCGAAAGGGTTTCCAGTTGCCGGGCGAACGACTCATGGTCATCGGGGTGCACCAGATCCTTCGTCAGGCAAGGGCGCGTCGAGGAGATCCGGGAAGGGTCGATGCCTAGCAGGGCGCAAAACCGGGGGCTGCCGTAAATAACCCGCTGCTCGGCCGCGTCATAGATGTAGAGGATATCCACGATCTGTTGCGTCAGCCGGTGGCTTTCACGAAGGGTTCGTTGGCTCTTGGCGCGCTCAATGGCGTAGCGGCAGGTGCGAGCCAGCAGGCCCGCCCCTACTCTGCCTTTGACGAGATAGTCCTGTGCCCCTTGCTTGACGGCGTCTAGCGCAGTCGACTCGTCGTCAAAGCCTGTCATGACCACGACAGGAACCTCGGACGCCGCTTGGATCGTGGCGTGCAACGTCCCTAGACCTTGACTGTCCGGCAAAGAGAGGTCCAGAAGAACCAGATCGATACCCCCCAGGGACAGCCGGCCTAGTCCCTCCTGGAGCCGTTCCGCACCTTCCACCTGAACCTGCTCTCCGGCCGCCTCGTGGAATAAGGCACGAATCAGGTCTGTGTCGCCGGGGTTGTCCTCGATGACTAAAACGGTTGTGAACTGTTCAAACATGACTATTTTCCCCAGTACGAAACGGCTGTCCGCTGACGCAGTATTTCGTGATGTTCACCGTGGAGGAAGTTTCGCAACCCCCATCCAAAACTCACTAATTGCCTCAAAGATCTTGTCGAAACCGTCGAGGTTTTCCGGCTTGCGTACGTAACAATTCGCGTGCAAGTCGTAGCTCTTGAAAACATCTCTATCCGCCGCCGAGCACGATAGCATCAGGACCGGGATTTGGCGCAGACTGGGATCACTTTTGAGAGCTTCGAGAACTTCCAGACCTGATTTCTTCGGCAGGTTGATGTCCAGGATAATGAGATCCGGACGGCTTGAGGCAGCGTCGCGCTCAGTGTGCAGCACCGATAGCGCCTCAACGCCGTCACTCGCTACCTGCAAGCAAAGGGGAACACGTGTATCGCGAAGGGCCTCGCGCGTCAATTCGACGTCGCCTGGGTTGTCTTCGACAAGCAGGATTCTGAAGGGCGCGGTTTCGTGCAAGCTGTTCTCGCTTTCTTGTGTCCGACCGGCGGCGTCGCCCGCTATCTGATCGAGTCTCATCCGCAATGGCGCGATTATATGACCGCTGCATTAGAGGACTATTAATACCTCCATTCTGCCTTCGAATACTGTAGGCGACAATACGAGTAGAGACCTAGAACTCCTAGTTGAAATGGCTCATCGAGTCGATTTTGCGCTGGGTCTATTTAGCGTGCCCTTGGTCACACTTCGATCCGATTTATGGCACAGTAAAAGGTCCCACCATCGACGCAGGAGACGTGGGGCCGCGCGCGACGAGTGTCCCCAAGTTGTGCTCCGCTTTCCGTATGTCACAGTAATAGCTTGACTTGACGCCTGGGCAAGAGGCGTCGGGCGACAAACCGTTTCTCCGGCGGAGTCCCGCGCCGAAATGTCTCCAATCTTCGGCATTTGCGCAGACTCGATAGATCGAATAGAGGCGGCTGGTATTAGGTACGGCGCCAAACTAGTATTATTGCCAGGTGCCGCGTTTACATCGGCATAATGCCTCTAAAGGAGATATCAATATGCTACCTGGGGCGGTCTTTGGCGGCACAAATGAAGAGCCAGTAAACTGGCTGGCTCAACCGTTGGCCGCACAAATATCGGCGCGAAGAAGGCCCTGGGCATTTGCGCCAAAGATAGAATAAAAAGCCTGGAAAAGGCCTTCCGCTCTGTTCGCCCGGTTATGTGTCTGCACGAAAAGGACGGTGTGGATCGGCGATCTGCGGGTTCAATGAACAGCATGAACGGCGGAGAAACTCAGAAGCCAAAGCGGGATTTAGGAGCTGATTTGCGAACTCTGAGATCCTCTGCTGGGTGTGGCGAAGTTTCAGGAATGTACCTGCGAATTGACGGGCTATTAGTGTGTAGTACTTATTGTTAATGGAGCCTCAAAAGGGGGAGACTGGAGATGTCGCGGGGGCAAAAAGCTGCCCCGGGAAAGATCTCGATCCGATGTGGTTGGAAACGGGATCGAGAGAACGACAGCGGGATCGAGGCCTATGTCCGACGAGATCCGGATGACCTACTTCCTGGGCTTCGTCTGTTTCGGCGGGCTGGCATGGGTTGGCCTGCTCATGGTTCCCACCTGGTGGGCCCTCATCCGTGGGGGTTGGCAAGGCCACAGCGACGATACAGAAGACCGCTGGTTTGATTTGGGTTTGCGGGCGTTCGGTCTATCAGCGGGGTTTGGCGGCTTGGCGATATGGGCGGGTCTGCTCTACTTCTCCTGGGGGTTCTTTTGGGAAAGTATCCGCTAGGGGCAGATGGCGGAGGAGCAAATTGATCCAGATCCCCGAGGTTTTGGGGCCATCTTCAGAACCGTAGCCGCATCTGCACGGTCACTTGCCGCCCGGGAGCCAGGGCGGTTCCGGAAAACAGCCCATTGAAATTGATCACGTTGAGCTGGTCCGTGGCGTTCCGCACGTCGAACTGGAGCGCCATCGACTGCGTATCCCGTTCCCACACGCGGAAACCCGCGCTAATGTCCAGGCTGAAATTGGGCCGGACACGGCCGCGCTCGAAGTTCACCTGGTCGAGTATAGCCTGAGGGATGGGCGGGGTTGGTTCGTCATTGCCCTGTTCCGCTCCGGTTCGGTCGCCTGCAGCTGTCTCTCCCGCCTCGCCGTCGTCATCCGCTTCCAACTCGACGGGCAACCCGCTCCCGTAGCGCGCCCCCACCGTCACCCAGGCGCGGCGATGCGGCTCGATACGGACTTGCGCGGCGACCGTGTTTCGCTGATCCTGGGTGATTGGGAAGCGCTCGACAACATCTCTCAACTCTTCCGCCTCGCCTCCCTCCAGGAACAACCCGCCCGTCACCGGCGATGACGCCTGTCCCCTCATATTGGAGTAGCTGACAAACGAAGACAGCCCGTGCCAGCGTGGCAGCTCAAAACGCACCTCGGTTCCCTCGATTCGCGCTGTATCAAAGGTAATCGGGAACGAAAGACCTGTATTGAGGAAGACGTCGTCGTCAAGGTGATTGCGGAATGTCCGCCAGTAGTGATTCACATCCAGACGGAATGCGTTACCGAAGGGCTTTCGCAGGCCTACTTCAAAAAAATTGGCCCGGCTGCCGGGCACGGGTAGAGCATCCTCGATGTCGTCGAGACCGAGACCCGCCGCGCCGCTGCTGAGCAGCAGATTCTCGGTGGACGGCGGCTGAAAGACCCGGTCGTACGAGGCGCGCAGAAGCAGACCGGCTGGCCGCACAAGGTAGCTTAGGGCAATCCGGGGGCTTACGGCGGTCTCTTCCACCAGCAATTCATAGCGGTCAAAACGCAGTCCCAGATTGGCGGCAAAGTCCCCGGCTCGCAAGTGATCTTGCACAAAAAGGCCCACCTCGGTGCCTCGTCGCCGGTCCTGGAAATCCAGATCGAGTTCAGGCAACTCGGCGGGCTCGCCAATCACGAATGCCTCCCGGATCTTGTTGACCCGAAGATCGCCGCCGAACTTCAGCGTGTGATGTTCGTGTTCAACCGTTACGTCGCCGATTACGGCGGCTTCGCGAAAGCCGCGGTCCTGTTCAACGTACACCGGCGTTGCGAGCGGATTGCTCCAAAGCTGGCTCGTCAGATCGCGCAGCATGCCTCGCACGGAGCCGAGAGTGCGGGAAGAGAAAGTGTGTTGGTAGTGAACCTGCCCGGCGCTTTCGCGGACTCTGCGATCCTGCCGTTGGCCGGCCGCCTCTTGCAGCAAGTCGTTGGGCACCAGAAACCCCGTCCTGTTCGACCGGAAATAGATCGTCAGCCGGTCGCGGTCGCTCAGGTCCTGCTCCAGTCTGGTGTTGACTCCGCTGCTGCTTGCCTTATTCGTGAAGTTCTCAAGTGAAGGCGGATCGAGATAGCGGCCGCTGTGCCCGCCCTGTAATCCCAGGGAGAATGCGGTCCTGTTTCGGCTGTATTGATGAAGGACCGAACCGAGGTAGCTGTCGTAGCTGCCGCCCTGCAGGCTGACCTCCGAATGATGGCCGAGAGCGCCCACTCGCCGTGTGTCGAGTGCAATTACACCGCCGAGCCGCCGCCCGTACTCCGCCGGGATTCCCGCCGTCATCACGTTGACCGCTTCAAACTCGCTGTTCTCAAACGCAGGCGCGAAAGCAATCGAGCGGTTGTCATAGAGTGGCATTCCATCAATAACGTACTGCGTGTCATACTCCGACCCTCGAGGGTGAAGCACGGCGTTGGCTTCCAGCAACCAGCCGGGCATGGTGGTTACTACGTCGATCGTGCTGCGGCCCAGCGTCGTGCCGAGGGTTTGCTCCAGCTGCTCGCGCCCCGCACGCATCACGATGGCCGGCTGCGCGGTGTCGAGCAGGGGCGGCGATGCCTCTACCGTAATTTCCGACGCGATTGCGCTCAGCTGCAGGACGACTTCGATCGACTGTGGCACCGCGGAGCGAATTTGGACGGTCTGCCGGACATCCTCAAAACCGCTTTGTTCGACACGGAGCTGGTAGATACCAGGGGACAGCCGCCGCAGAACGGCTTCGCCGTGGGAGTCGGCCGCTGCCTTAGCCTCGAACACGGGATTTCTCCCCGAAAGCGTGACGGTTGCGGGGACGGCCCTTCCCGAGGGGTCTCGAACAGAGACACGCAGCTCTCCCTCCATGACTTGCGCGGCCCTGGTGGCCGGCAATAGAACAACAAGGAGGAGCAACGCTCCTCGCACCGCCGCTGGCAGAGGGGCCGGGGCGCCTACCAGCATGGCCAACCAAGCCTCTTTGTATGAGTGAGATCCATGGCGGGAGTTGGGGTTCGGTCCCTCGTGCTTCTGCGTACAATGCAGGGGTTTACATTCCTATATTCCGTTCGCTACGATTCTGTTCAGCATTTTTGGCCGTCAAATGGCGCGAGCCGGTCTCTGAGTTCGTCGTAACGGGGGCAAGCAGAGACCGACGAAAAAAAGACTGAACAGCAAACCCTCTCAGGGGATGTTTGAATAAGGGAAGGAATTCCGACATTGCTGGCGCCTCCCGCAAATTCGTCCCTCGATCTGCCACTCCTTGTCCCGGCAACGGCGGAGCGTCCGCCGTCAGGGTTGGAGCAGGAGGTGACGCAACTCTTCGATGAGTTGCGCAATCCGGTCCTACGTTATCTGCTGCGGCTCGGCCTGCCGGCGCCGGACGGCGACGAGATTGTCCAGGAGGTGTTTCTGGCGCTCTTCCAGCACTTGCGTCAGCGGAAACCGAAAAGCAACCTCCGTGGCTGGGTCTTTCGGGTGGCGCACAATCTCGGCCTCAAAAAGCGCTACTCCGATGGCAGCCGCAGAACGACAGGACCGGTCGACGGCCAGGGCGCCGCCGATTTCCAGGTCGACCCCGCGCCCAATCCCGAAGAATTGATGGCCGGACGGCAACGGCAGCAGCGTTTGTTGGCTGTGGTCAGGGCGTTGCCCGAGCAGGACCGGTGCTGTCTGCACCTGCGGGCGGAAGGTCTTCGCTATCGCGAGATCGCCCAGGTGCTTGGAATTTCGCTGGGGGCCGTGTCTGTTTCGCTGCAGCGCTCGCTGGCGCGTCTGGTCCGCGCCGATCGGTGAATGCTATGCCAAACGAAAGTCTTCACATCGATGAAGGAGAGCTTCTGCTGGCCGCCGACGGAGAGCTTTCCCCTCGTAAGATGGCCCAGATCCGGAAGCACCTCGCCTCCTGCTGGCCTTGCCGGACCCGTCTGCGTGAAATCGAAGGTGCGATCGTTGATTTTGTCCACATTCACAACCGCACGCTGAATCCGCAGCTTCCTTCGATTGGCGGGCCTCGCGTTCTGCTCCAAGCCCGCTTGGCGGAATTGTCGGCTGCTTCTCCGCGGAGCCCCTGGCAGTGGCTTCGCGAAACTGCAGTCAGTTGGCGTGGCTTGGCTTACGCCTGCGCCAGCTTGGCTGTGGCGGCGGCGATCGTCACGATGGTGTCACGTCAGCCTGCGGCGCCTCCGCCGAAACTCTCCCAGGCCGGGAATGGCACGTTCCCGGACCCCTGGCTTACTCCTGGCGCTGTGCTACCCGTGTCCGAGCAAGAGTTGTGCTCGCTGGGAGGCGGCGAGCAGGATCCTTCCGTGCCGCCGCCTGTGGCGCTCAAAGTCTTCGCCGCTTATGGGATTACCCAGCCGCGTCCTCGCGCCTACGAACTGGACTTTCTCATTTCGCCGGAACTCGGCGGCTCCAGCGATGCCCGCAATCTGTGGCCCCAGGCCTACCAGACGCCGGTTTGGAACGCCCACGCCAAAGACGCTCTGGAGGAGCACCTCTTTCAGCTCGTCTGCCACGGCAATCTCGATCTCGCCACCGCGCAGCGTGACATTGCCACAGACTGGATTTCCGCCTACAAGAAGTACTTTGATACTGACCGGCCGCTTTCCGCCCACGCCGCCTTCCTCAAGGACCGGCCGTGGGAGTGAAAGAGTGGATTCGCAGCCTGCTACCCGCACGCCTACTTGCCCTCTCATCGATCAGGCCAAAATCCGCATCCGATAGCGCCTGCTTTCCAACGGCAACGGTCACACACCCGGCTTCTTGCGCCCGCTACCGCAAACAACGTACCCTGGATTCTCCGCAAAACGACCGGCCCTTGGATCTGGTCCTTGAGGTTGATAGGCGGATAGCCCCTTTCATCGGGAGTGACCATGCCACAGCGACGAAGCCTTCTTTGTATCCTCGCCCTCACCGCAACAGCCGCCGCCCAGCCCCTGCCGCGCGGCTATGTCGACCCCATGCCAGTGTTGCGAGCCGCGGCGGAGAAGATCGGCGCCGACAAGCTCCACTGCATCACGTTTTCCGGCACTGGCTATTCCGGCAAAGTGGGGCAGAACGTCACGCAGGACACCGACTGGCCGCGTGGCGAGCCGCTTGCCAACTACACCCGCACGATCAACTTTGACACGAAGACGTCAGTCGAGAAGTTCTCGCGCAAGCCGGGAATGAACCCGCGCTCCTGGAAATACGGCGTGGGCTGGCTGGGCGGCACGCCACTGCAGCAGAACGAGCGCCAGACCTTCGTGGTCAGCGGCAACTACGCTTGGCATATGGACGGCGACGGAACCGCGCCGATTCCGGCGCCGGCGATGGCCGAACTGTGGCAGTTTGACATCTGGCTTACCGCGCCAGGCTTTCTCAAAGCCGCCATGATGCCGGGCGCGAATCCCAAGGCGATCTGGCGTTGGGAGTTGGTCGAAAGCGGCCGCGACGGTGCAACCACGGGAGAGATCGAGAAGGTGCATGTTGTCTCGATCACGGTTCTTGGCAAATACCGGGTGAATGCCACGATCAACAGCCAGAATCTGATTCAGAGAATCGAAACGAAATTCCCCCATCCCGTCCTCGGCGATCTGAACTATGAACATGAAGACACGGAGTGGAAAACCGTGGACGGTGTGATGTATCCCGCCGCGCGGCATCACCACGAGGGTTACGACGATGAGCGCTTCAAGCCCACAATCACCGGCGGCCACAATGCCTTCGGTGGCGATTTCCCAAAGATCGAAGTGAATGCTTGTGGCGCGCCCGTCACGGTCCCTGACTCTGTGCGCCAGGCCACGATCCCGCCGGTCCGCGTCGAATCGCAAAAGCTGGCCGACGGGGTGTGGCTGCTTGGCGGGTCCTCGCACAACAGCGTGGCGGTTGAATTTAAAGATTTCGTAACCGTTGTCGAAGCTCCTCTCGATGAGGAACGGTCTCTGGCCGTGATCGAAGAGGTCGTCAAGCTGGCGCCCAACAAGCCCATCCGGTTTCTTTTGAATACGCACGACCATTTCGACCACATCGGCGGCTTGCGCACCTACCTCCACATCGGTTCCACAATCATCACGCACAAACGAAATCGTGTCTTCTACGAAGACGAACTGTTGAACTATGTGCCTCGCACGCTGCAACCCGACTTGGTCACCTTGTATCAGCCCACGGAGATTCGCGAGGGCTATACGATGGAAATCGTCGCGGAAAACTACGTGGTGAGCGACGGCGCCCGCAACCTGCATATCTCCTACGTGCAGCCCCTCGCACACGGTGAGGGGATGTTGATGGCGTACCTGCCAGCCGAGAAGATGGTGATCGAAGCCGACCTGTTCGATTTGCCGGCAGGAGGCACTACGCCCATTTCCTCGAGGGCTTCGCATACGACGTTCTACAACCATGTGCAACGCCTGGGCCTCGATGTCGCGACTGTCGTTCCCATTCACGGGCGGCCGGTTTCCTGGAACGAGTTTCTGAAGGTCACCGGACAAACCGGGCAGACAAACTAGGACCGGCGTTCTCCTTCAGGTCTTTGCCGCTCGATCGGGACGATGATCTTGGCCGGCCCAAACCCAAGTTTCAGCATTGAGGATGCCGAAAAGCACTATCGGTCCCTGTGCCACATCGAGGACATCTGCGTCATCCCTGCTTCCTCTCCGAATAACGCCGAGCCAGGCCTCTTCGCCGTGGTTGTGCCCGACGCGAGCGAGCTTGCCGCCCGCAAAGTAGCCAGCGCCCGTGAACGAGTCGGCGAACTGCTAGCGATTGCCGGGTGCGTTCTTCCACCTCATCTCCGCATTACGAATTTCGTTCTGATAGAGGAAAAGCTTCCACGCCTTCCCGGCGGAGAACTGCATCGCGAGGAAATTGTCAGGCGGTTTCACCCGCTTTTGATTGGCCTGAATCGCGACAATACCTCGATTGAAGCCTCCGCGGAGGTAAGGGGCGTTGTCGAACACCCGGCCTCGCAACGCTTTCTTCATCGCATCGAGGAAATTCTCGAATGCAAAGGACCGTTCTCCCCGAGCGACGATCTCGAAACGGATCTTGGCATGGACTCGCTCACTCAGGTCCAGCTACGCATCGTGCTCGAAGAGGAGTTCGGAGTGAAGATCTCGCACACCGAGTTGTGGCGCGTGAGAACGCTGGACGACGTGCTCAGGCGGGTCGTTGCCGCCGGCGACCAACAGGGGACGCCGCGAGCGGATACGTCCTGGGCCCATCAGCTCCGGCAGCCGCCAGCGGAAGGTATCGAGCGGCAGTTTCCGTTGAAGCGCGGTCCCATCGGTTGGATACTCTTCTGGTGCGTTACTCGATTCGTGGGGCTGCTCTTTCGGGTCTTTTTCCGGGCAACAATTGGCGGCTCTGACAAGCTGCCGAAAAGCGGACGGATGATCCTGGCCCCCAATCACCTGGGCTATCTCGATTCTCCGCTGCTTTACACGCTGCTGCCTGCCCGCTTGATCGCGCGGACATTTTTCCTGGGCTACCGGGAAATCTTTCGCGAGCCGCCACTATCGCGGATCGTACGCAGCTGCCGGCTGATCCTTACCGGTGACGCGGAAAGCCTGCTGGATTCCCTACGGCTGTGCCTCCAAGCTCTGCAGCACGACTTCGCTGTCTGCATCTACCCGGAGGGGATCAGGTCCACCAGCGGCTCCGTCACGAAGCCGCGTCCGGGCATCGGGGTGCTGGCCTGCGAAGCACAAGCTCCGATCGTGCCGATTTTGATCGAGGGATCCGGCAACACGCTGTCTCCTCCGCATCCGGAGTTTCGCCTCTGCCGAGTGCGGCTAACCGTCGGCGATCCCATTGCGCCGCCCAGCGCAGCTAGTTTCACGATCGAAGATTATCAAGCTCTGGCGGACCGCTGGCGAGAGGACGTGCAGCGAATGCAGCAGCACCCGGGGAGACGCTGAAGAGAACATCCTTCAATGGCCTGTCGTGTGCGACGCGCGAACGAAGCCAAAAATTGGGTTCGCTTGGGTTCGTTTTGGGCTGACCGGTGCTGAAAGCAAAGGACATATTGGCTTCGTTTCGTCAAATTTTCTTTGCCCAAATTGGCCGTTTTTTGCCGCTTGTGGCTGGCCCGCAGCAGCCCCTTGGCCCAGCGTCCGCCCCATTGTACTGCCCGTGTCAAGTGGCAGGTTCTGCCTACACCCGCTCACGCCAGGTACAGAATATGGAGCCACATATGAAGACGACGATCGGCCTCCGGATGAACGTCTTATCGCGGCAAGAAGAGGGCAGCCGAGACTCGCACTACTCTGCGGACGATAGTTGCGCGCAGTCAGCAGGCGATCGATCTTCTCAATTCGCTTCGCACGGCCACCTCATTTCAGTCAGGTGGGTTTTTTTCGACAATCCAGTCCCAGAGCTGGTCGGCACGCTTCATTACGGCATCGAGGTCGCGGGGAAGCAATAATCCGGATTCGATCAGGCTCTGGGCAGATGCGCGATAGTTCGCGAGGTAAGCGTCGCGAGAAGGATAGCGTTCCTCAATGGATGGGCGCGGGTCTGCCGCCGCCTCACGCGCCGCAGCACTGACCGGAAACGGTAGAAACGAGCCAGCGTTGTCGAGCAACTCGCGGCTGGCGCCGGCTTCCGGGGCGCGCAAGTTCCAACCTGTATAAGTAGCCAGGGGCACTGCGATTTCCGGCATACGCACTCCCCCGAAGTCATTGCCATCGTCGTCGACTTGGGGAACGAGGGCGACAAACTCACCGAGAGCCTGGGGCGGCTGTTGGCTCACAATGCCATCAAGATCAAAGTTATCCCCGTGCTCGATGCGGTGGGGTTGGTGGATCCTGGCCGGTCGTGAGAGTTCCGGGATTGCGGGCACCCGCAGGTCCGCGAGCGCTACGAGTGTCCCATCGCCGATACGCGGATAGCGGGATGCGGGCGGTTCAGCCTCGCCGCGTGCCCAGCGATCCAAAGCGACCAGCAGTGCGCGGTACGCCCAGCGGTAGTCGTTGGGATTCTGCAGGTTCTGTGCACGGCCCTTGCGGGGCGGAAAGGCTCCTGGCCCGTGCTGCCCGCCCGCGAACATATAGACACGGACGTTCTCCGGCATCGGAAGGTCGTTGGATCCATCCAGGGCGGCATGAATGAGGGAGGCGCCACACCCGAAATACTCGTATGCCGAGTTGACATGGAATATCTTGGGGGCCACACCCTGCGCCTCCGAGCGCGAAAGTAACCCAGCCGTCATACCGGTCACAGGATCGCTCTGCGCGACGTCAGAATGAGGAAACAGATCGGAGGGAAAGTCAAAAGCGCGGAATGGTCCCGCTGTGTGGGACGGTTGGGCAAAGCGCTCTTTGAGGCGAACACTACGAGACCCGGCAACACTGCTGAAAACGGCGTCCACCACTCGCCGCCCCTGGCGGTCGGCATTAAACCCGCGGTAAAGAAAGGACCGCAAAAACATTCCGCTTTGTGAGTTGCCAAAGGCATAGACGCGCTCGTAACCGCCAGCGGGGACCAATGCCCGCACGGAGTCCGTGGGATGTTTCACGGCGCTCAAAAGATCGCGAACCGCAATATAGCCGGCCGCCGCCAGGTGAGGATCTTTCGCCGTGTAAACAAGCTCGTAAATTTTCCCCGGCACAAAACCGGTGGGCATTTCCACACGCCAATCTCGAGTGATGCGCCACTTATCGGGGGCGATCGTTTCGCGGCTTCCATGAGCTGTCTCTTTTACAGTCAATTGAGGTGCATGGGCTGTTTCCTGGGAAACGGGTATCGGACGGTGGCCGCCGTCCGCTAAGGAGAAGGAGGTCGAGGGACTGGACGGCACAAATATCGACCTAACGCGTCCCGTGATGGGACCATCCGCTCCACGAACGACGGGCGCTTCAAGGCCGATCAGCTCGTCCGAGACCGGTACATCGTATTGCCAGCCTGACCAGAGGATGGAGTAGCCCTGCTCGAGCAGAAAGCCGTCGCCGTAGAAGCGGCTGTCTTGAGCTGACTGAGAACTCGATCCCCGGTTGAAAATGCCCGGGACCGTCTTGTCGCCACGGTTTACCACGTCGTAGAGCAGTGTTCCGGAGCCCCTGGCGGGATCCTTGGGACGGAGCATCTCGAACTCGGCGGTGAACGCCACCTTGCCTTGGGAATCGCGTTCGGCCAAGCGCAGATCGGGAATCTCGCTGGCATCAGCTGAGTCAGGATCCGCTTCGTAGACGAGTTCACCGCGCAGAAACTCGTACGCCCCAACTGTCCCGAACGGCCTGCCACCAAGCGCATCCCCTTGCTCCAGAATGCGCACCTCCACGAGCTGCCCTGAAAGAGGAGGCGGCGCTCCCAGCAACACAAACGCTGAAATAGGAATAAGACGACGAATGGTTGTGTATCGCACGGGTCCCTTCACTCGCACGGCTGGTTTCTTTCCTCGAACCGCTGACAGGTTCCTATTTGAAATAGCACTGTCAGCAAACAGGGAAAGAGTTGACGTAAGGGTCTGCCTGTTCGGGAAAGATAGCCGACACAGTAGACTAAACGATGTTTGGGTCGGACGCAAATGCTTCGAACCGTTCCCGACTGTTACTCAGGTCTGCGATCCGGGCGGCGGAGAGTCCCCTGGCTTCGTGAAAATGGATCAACGGAGTGGCCGAGAAAGAATGCGGGAGAGCAGTGGCGGTGGCAGAATCAATCGAGGACCCGGATCATCTCAATCTTGCCGCCAATCGGTACTTTGTCCCTGACGTCCGCGCGAAGGACCAGTTGGAACCTCCAAGGTCCCAAGTGCTGAGGGGACATCTCGTGCATTCGCGCCAACAAGTTCTCAACCCGGGATGCATCGGTCAGAAACTCGATGCCCATCCGGGTAGCCTATGTATTGAGGCCGCTGACAACAAGCAGCTGATGGCGGCCGTCCGTCCCGGGAAGCATCGATATCAGCGCGTGCTCCACGGTGGTTTCGTCTTCGCTATCCGCATAGTCAATCTCGAAGAAGGGCGGTTCTCCGGGGGCAGGGTTGGTGTTGACGACCCGCCGCTTGTCTCCCCCCTGCGTCTCCTGCAGCTGCAGGGGATATCCTTCCAGCAACGGATCAATCAACCTGTTCTGCTCGTTGTGCCCAAGCACGATAATGTCCCGGCGGCGGAATTCCTCCCAGGTCATCAGCCGGCTCACCGTGGCGTGAGGTTCCAGCCCCTGCTTGGCAAAGAAACTGGCCAGCGTGACGGCCCCGAGCGCTTCGCCAACCTTGGTGGCCGTAATATCGGGTGCGATATAGATGTGACCTTCCGGACTGATACCGAGAACCCGCCGGAACCAAGCGTCCATCTCGCGAGGGACCTCCGTCCGCTCAGGCAAGGAGCCGTCGGGCAGCGGAATGGAAAAGTGCTTGACGGTACCGACATCCGGGCTACTGAAGCAGATCAGCGGTCCATTCTCTGAGGTGAGCCAAGGCCCCCAAAGCTCCCGCAGACCTGGTGGCAGGCTCGCCGTTTTCGAAGGAGCCGTTGTACGGCCCAAAAAGAAGGCCGCCAGCGCTACCACTGCAAGAGCCGGAACGAACCAACTCCGCAGCGCGAGAACGGAGGCGGACTTGCGCCTTGCGGGAGCGGAACTGCTATAAGCATTCGCTGTGTCCCGTCGGCGGAAGGTAGGTACGTAGTGCCCTACCGGCACATCAATCAGGACTGGATCCTCCTTCCCTTCGGCCTGGTAGTAGGTCTCGATCCGACGCCGCAGTGAATGTGCCTGCCGCCGAACCACGCCGTCCACGCCCGGATTGTAATCCGGACCGCGCCCAAAGACCTCGATTCCGATCATGTGTTCGTTGATCTTGGCGTCTTCGCCGCTGATGGTCAGCTGGGAGATAAAGGAGAGGAATTCCTGGCAACGGCGCGAGCGGCTGAAGGTCTCGCTCTGCAATATCCGGTCCAGTTGCTCGCGAACCTCGGATTCTGTGAGATTGTCCTGAATGGCTGGGGCGAGGCCGGGAGTGGTTATGCTACTCATCGGTGACCGCTTGACAACTCTATCGTATTAGTGGGCCTCAGTCAATTGGAACCGTACCAGGCGGTTCGGAACGGTTTGTAACCGGGATTTCGGGGCGGCCGCATGCGATAATCACACCACTCGGATCGAAGGTCATTTCACCCAATATTCGTCTCGTTAGTCAGAATTGATCACCTTTGGAGGGCGTGGGGATGGAAAGTGGTAATCCCGGAGCGGGAAAGGAAGTGCCAAGCCGCACCTCTTCGAAAACCGCATCGCGGTTAACATTCCGGTGCGCGCTGGCCGCCGTTTCTGTCTGTTTTGGTACAGCGTGGGCTCAGTCGAGCGCCCCTCAACCGGCCCGACCCGCTTCTGAACCTCCCTACACTGCCCTGGTCAGCCGGCACTGTCTTGCTTGTCACAACGAAGGCGTCAAGACGGCGGACTTGGCGCTTGACCGCTTGAGCACCGAGCCTGTGGGCGAAAATCTGGAAGGTTGGGAGAAAGTAGTTCGGAAGCTGCAGACGAGGCAAATGCCCCCAATCGGCATGCCGCGGCCCGATGACTTAAGCTACGACTCCGCGGTGGCTTCGCTGGTGGCATCTCTTGATCAGGCCGCTGAAGCGAAACCGGATCCCGGCCGGACCGACACGTTCCGGCGCCTCAACCGAACCGAGTACCGCGGCGCTATCCGCGACCTCCTGGCCTTGGATGTCGATGTGTCATCACTCCTTCCCGCGGACGAAGCCAGCCACGGGTTCGACAATATTACTGTGGGAGAACTCTCTCCGACTCTATTGGAGCGGTATCTGGCCGCGGCAAAAAAGATCAGTCGTCTGGCTGTCGGAGGCCCGGTCCCTTCCCCGGGTGGAGACACCGTCGTGTTGCGGGCCGATCTCACCCAGGAAAAGCACTTTGAAGAGCTGCCGTTCGGCACGCGCGGTGGGGCTGCGGTCAATTACACATTCCCATTGGACGCTGAATACGAAATCCGTCTCCGGCTTACACGCGACCGTGATGAGCACGTGGAGGGGCTGACAGAAACCAATTATTTGGAATTGACCTTGGATGGGGCCCGCATCGAGCTGTTCACACTCGAACCACCTCCGAGAGGAATACCGCACCACGGTATCGACGAACATCTGAAAGTGCGGTTTCCTGTGAAGGCCGGTCCTCATGTGGTAGGAGCTACTTTCATCGAGAAAACCGTGGCGCTCATCGAGACCGAGCGCCAGCCCCCACAAGCCCGCTTCAACATGGACCGGCACCCCAGAATTCAGCCGGCGCTGTATTCCGTCTCGATTACGGGACCCTTCGACGCGACTGGCCCCGGGGATACTCCTAGCCGCGCGCGGATTTTCTCCTGCCGGCCGGAGGCTACGTCCGAAGAACAAAACTGTGCCCGGGAGATTCTCACCACCCTGATGCGGCGCGCCTACCGCAGGCCGGTCACCGAGCAAGACCTCAAGGTCCCCCTCGAGTTCTTCAATAGGACACGCGAAGAGGCAGGTTTCGAGGCCGGGATCGAGATGGCTCTGCGCGCTCTCCTGGTCAGCCCTCAGTTCCTGTTCCGCGTGGAGCAAGATCCGGCGGAAGTTGCACCGGACACGCCATATCGCATCAACGACTTGGCGCTGGCTTCCCGCCTGTCATTCTTCCTTTGGAGTAGCATCCCGGACGACGAGCTACTGGACCTTGCTGCGGAAGGTAAGCTCAGCGACCCCGAGACGCTCAACAAGCAGGTGTTGCGGATGCTCGCCGACAGCCGCGCGGAGGCTTTGGTTACGAACTTTGCCGGGCAGTGGCTCTACTTGCGCAACCTGGAGGCCAAGACCCCGGACCCACGGGAGTTTCTGGACTTCGACGACAACTTGCGCCAGTCGTTCCGGCGGGAAACAGAGCTGTTCTTTGAAAGCATCCTGCGAGAAGACCGAACTGTGGTCGAGCTCTTGAGTGCGAACTACACGTTCCTCAACGAGCGCCTCGCCAGGCACTACGGGATTCCGCACGTCTACGGAAGCCGATTTCGCCGCGTGACCTTTCCCGACAGCGTGGTGCGAGGCGGGCTGCTCGGTCAGGGAAGTATCTTGACTGTGACCTCCTACGCGACTCGGACGTCGCCCGTCATTCGGGGTAAGTGGGTTCTCACCAATATTCTCGGCACGCCTCCGCCTCCACCTCCGCCGAACGTGCCCGACCTCGCTGAAGGCAAAAAGGGGGGAAAGGTTCTCTTGATGCGGGAGCGTCTGGCGCAGCATCGAGCCAATCCCGCTTGCGCGAGCTGCCACAATGTAATGGACCCGGTGGGCTTCGCGCTGGAGAATTACGACGCCATCGGCCGCTGGCGCGATGATGAGGAGGGTGTTCCCATTGATGCGTCGGGCGCTTTTCCGGACGGCTCGGAGTTCAACACGGTGTCGGGCTTGAAGCGGGCGCTGCTCAGCCGGCCCGAGATTTTCGTCACGGCAATGACGGAAAAGCTGCTGACTTACGCGTTGGGGCGGGGAACCGACTACCGTGATGCCCCGGCGATCCGCAAAGTTGTACGGGAGGCTCGCGGCAACGACTATCGCTTTTCGTCAATCATGCAGGGAGTTGTCAAGAGTAAGCCGTTTCAAATGAGAATGAGGGGACCATCATGATCGTGACCAAGAAGATGCTGCCGCGCCGCACATTTCTACGTGGTGTGGGAACAACGCTGGCGCTGCCGCTGCTGGATGCCATGGTGCCATCCATGACCGCGCTGGCGAATACCGCGGCCAAGCCAGTGAAGCGTCTCGGGTTCATCTATATCCCGATGGGCGCCAATATCGACCAATGGACTCCCCGGAGCACGGGCGATCTCAGTGAACTATCACCGGCGTTGGAATCGCTTGCGCCGTTTCGGGACCGCCTAACCGTAATCACGAACCTCGAGAATAAGAACGCTTACTCGGCGGGCAACCACGCCACGGCCAACAGCGGGTTCCTGAGCGCCGCTCAGGCGAAGATGACCGAGGGGACCGACTACGAGTTGGCCACGACTGTAGATCAGATTGCCGCCCAGCGGATCGGAGGCGAAACGCAGTTGCCGTCGCTGGAGTTGGCGATGGATCTGCTGACCACCGTAGGCGACTGTGACAACGGTTTTGCTTGCGTCTACCAGAACAATCTCTCCTGGGCGTCGCCCACGTCGCCGCTTCCCGCGGAGGCTCACCCCCGCGTCGTCTTCGAGCGGCTGTTTGGCGATGGCGGCAGCCCGGCGGACCGGCGGGCCGAGCTCCGCAAGAATGCCAGCATTCTCGACTGGGTGCGCGACGACATCGCGCAGCTGCAAGGAAAGCTTGGGCCGAAGGACCGCACCAAAGTCGGCGATTATCTCGACAGCGTGCGTGAAGTCGAGCGTCGAATCCAGAAAGCCGAGCAGCAGTCGGGCGAGGACCAGCTGCCCGATCTGGACCGTCCCGTCGGCGTTCCGGCAGCTTACGCCGACCACGCGAAATTGATGTTCGACTTACAGGTGCTCGCGCTACAGAGCGATTCGACACGCATCATCACGTTCCAGCTTGCCCGTGAAGCTAGCACGCGCACCTACCCCGAAGTCGGCGTTCCCGACCCGCACCATCCTACCTCGCATCACTCGAACGACCCGGAAAAGCTGGCGAAGCTCGCGAAGATCAACGCCTTCCACGTTTCGCTCATTGCCTATTTCCTCGAACGGTTGAAGGCGACATCGGACGGCGAGGGCTCGCTGCTGGATCACACGATGTATTTGTGCGGCAGCGGCATGGGAAACCCGGACGTTCACGATCACCGGAACCTGCCCATCTTTGTCGCCGGGGGCGGTGCGGGCGAGTTGAGCGGCGGCCGCCACGTCGCGTATGCCGAGCCAACACCCTTGGCCAACTTGCATTTGACGCTGTTGAATAAAGTCGGCGTCGGGATGGATTCGTTCTCGGACAGCACCGGACGGGTCAGAGAACTGCTTTCGCTGTGATCGATGAGCAAAGAGGAGCCAATGGTGATGAGGCCGCTTTCCTGCTGCAGATGCCTGGTTGCGCTGCTGCTTTCCACGGGGTTGCTGGCCGATGGCAACGGCGGCCTCACGCTTGCAGAGGCGGTCAAGCAGCAGGATGCCGCGGCGGTCCGCTCTCTGCTGCGGCAGGGCGCGGATGTCAACACGCCACAGGCGGACGGCTCGACAGCTCTGCATTGGGCCACGCATTTGGATGATCTTGAGATCGTGAAGTTGTTGGTCCAGGCCCGCGCGGATGCGGGGGCAGCAAATCGGTACGGCGTAAGGCCATTACTGCTCGCCGCTACCAATGGAAACGCTGAGGTGATCGAGTTGCTCCTCGGCGCCGGGGCCGATCCGAACGCGGCGATGCCCGAAGGCGAAACCGCCCTCATGAGCGCGGCCCGAACCGGCAGGGTAGATGCCGTGAAGGCTCTGCTGGCGCACGGCGCTGATGTCAATGCCCACGAGAATTGGCGCGGTCAAACAGCTTTGATGTGGGCCGCCGCGGAAGGCCATTTGGAGGCCGTCGAGGTTCTCATCGAGGCCGGCGCCGGCGTCAGTGCGCGCTCTTCCGATAGCGGTTTCACACCGTTGTTGTTCGCGGTTCGTGAAGGCCGCTTGCCAGTGGTGCGGGCGTTGCTGGAAGCGGGCGCGGACGTGAACGAAGCGCTCCCCGCCCAGCAACGGCGCCGGCGCAGACCAAGTTCCCAGGACGAAACGGGCGCCAGCGCGTTGGCGCTGGCGGTGTCCAACGCCCACTATGAACTTGCGGCGGCGTTGCTCGACGCCGGGGCCGACCCCAACGCTTCTGGCCAGGGTTGGACCGCTCTCCACACTCTGACCTGGATCCGTAAGCCGGGCCAAGGCAGCAACGATCCGGCGCCTCCCGGATCCGGCTCCATGGACAGCCTTACACTGGCCCGAAAACTCGTAGCGAGCGGTGGTGACGTAAATGCGCGAATGACCAGACGGACCAGTGTGGGTAAAAGCAGTCTAAACACGCTTCGCGCCACACCATTCTTACTGGCGGCGAGAACGGGGGACACCACATACATGCGTTTACTCATCGAGCTTGGCGCGGATCCCCAGCTGCCCAACGAGGACGGCACGACACCTTTAATGGCGGCCGCCGGTGTCGGCACGCGTGCCCCCGGTGAGGATGCCGGTGCGGAAAGTGAAGCTCTGGAAGCGGTCAAGCTCGCCTTGGCGTTAGGAAACGACCCGAATGCTGTCGACGCGCGCGGCGAAACCGCCATGCATGGAGCGGCGTATAAACACCTTCCGTCTGTCGTCCGGTTCCTGGCGGAAAGCGGTTCCAACATTAACGTCTGGAACCAGAAAAACGCCTTGGGGTGGACGCCGCTTAGGATTGCCACCGGCGTACATCGCGGCATGAACTTTCGCAGTTCCCCTGAGACCGCGGCTGTATTAGAAGAGATCATGACTGCCGCGGGAGTGTCCACCGAAGTCGAACCCGAAACGGGGATCAGCGGCGCCACGCGATAGGCCGGCAATCCCATGCAATGATCTCTGCGCCTCTGGAGGCGCCCTCTCCAATTTGCTCCCGCTGCAATGTCTCAGCGTACTGAGTAGCAAATGTAACGTAGGGTACGCAGCCCCATAAGTCAGCCAAAAATAACAGTGTTCCGCAAGGCGAAACCGTTGGTAACGGTTCAGTACGTTGTGCTTCCCCCGCCCGTGAGGCCTTATTGGGGTACTCGCTCCGGTACGGCGTTTTTTTGGGTGAGGTGTCCGACGTCTCCCGCTGCGCGGTAGACGGACTCTGTTCAGCGGAGTCTGCTGAGATCGACCCAGCGTGTGGTGGTCTTAGGTCACTCCTCAAGCCTCCTCTCCCAAACAAGCTTCGGTCGCTAGCGTGGGATCAACCAGCTACCTGCTATCAAATTCGACCTCCCGAGAAGGACGAGATGGTTGGCGGGTAGATCAATGAAAGGGAGATAAAATATGCGATCACTGCGACTAGTCTTTTTACTGATGTTAGTGGTCCTGGGATGTGTCAGCGGTTGGGCTCAAGTCACTACCGCGACCATGTACGGCATCGTCCAGGACCCCACCGGCGCCGTTATTCCAGGCGCACGGATCACCTTAAACAACGAAGGTACGGGAGGAACCTACACCAGTTCCACAGATGCGCGAGGGGAGTTTGGGTTTTCCGTACTGCCGGTTGGCAATTACACACTCGGCATCGAAGCGACTGGGTTCAAAACCTTCCAGAGCCGCCGCATAGCCCTGGCGGCATCCCAAGTAGTCCGGCAGACCCACACGCTCGCGTTGGGTGAGGTGAGCGAGGTCGTTTCTGTCGAGAGCGGCGCTCCTCTGATTGAAACGGCGTCCGCGGAACAGCGCGAGAGCCTCACGCAAACCCAAGTCCACGAACTACCGCTTTCCCGCCGGAACGTGACCAACGTCCTAAGACTCTCCAGCGGCGTCGACACGGGCAATGGCAGCGTCCGGATCAATGGCCAGGGAAAGAGCGGCACGGTGGTCACCGTTGACGGTACGGATGCAAACTCCAATCCATCCGAAGGCCGCGCGATGGAGCAATACGGCGGCCAGAACTATATCGACGTGCTGAGCATCGACGCGGTGCAGGAAGTGCAGCTCATGCGCGGCATCATGCCGGCGGAGATCGGCGGGGTTGTGAGCGGCCAGGTGAATATCATTACCAAGTCGGGCACCAACGAGATTCACGGCAGTGTTTTCCACAACTATCGCTCGCATGGATTCAACGCGCGGAATCCGTTTCAGTCCAGTGTCAATAGCAGTGGAAACCAGATTCCCAAGAACCGCGAGGTGTTCAATCAGTTTGGCGGTACGGTCGGCGGGCCTATCGTTCGTGACCGGGTGTTCCTGTTCGGCGCTTACGAAGGCTACCGCGAAAGTGTGTTCTCCAGGGAAACAGGCGGCGTGCCGACTGCGGAGTTGCGTGCCGACATCCTGAGGGCGCTCCCATTTCCGGAAACCAAGTTACTCATGGACACGTTGCCCCAGCCAACAATCATTCTCGACGCGGCCAATGGAAGAGGCCGGTTTGAGGGATCCAGTCTGGCCAGAAAGACCGAGAATCACGTAATTCTGAAGGGTGATGTGCGGGTCACGCCGCTTAGCAACCTCGCCGTGACCTATTCGCGGAACCGGCCCTTCGGAATGGATCCCCGCTATAACCTCAACGGCTCCAACGATCGTACCTACGAATACTTCCAAGACCGCGTGGCGGCGCAGTACACCGTGGGCAGCTCATCGTGGGTATCCGAAACCCGCTTTGGCTACAACAAGTCGGACATGGCGAGAAACGACGCGTTTTTCGATGTTGTCGATCCCGACACAGGCGAGCAGGTTGAATTTCAAGCGCGAGTTCCGCGTCTCAATCTCGGTTTCGCTGATGGCTATGGCAGCGCGGAAATCTGGCTGATGGAAGGCACGACCTACTCTTTCGAGCAGAAGGTCAGCCGCCACTCGGGCAGGCACACCTTCAAGTTCGGCATCCGGTCTCTCGTTCTCGACGGCCAGCGGACCAATCCCGAGAATCCCAGCTATCGATTCAACACGCGGCAAGACATGTTCGAGAATCGCCCAGACTCATTGTCGATCACGTTCGGCACCGGCGCTCCCCATCGTCATCGCATGTGGGAGATCGGCGGATTCGTCCAGGATGACTGGCGTGTGAACTCGAGCTTGGTCTTGAATCTGGGGCTGCGCTACGACTACTACTCCAACAACACGACCAAGTCGCTCACCGATATTCCCGTGGTGACGAAGAACCTCGAACCACCGACAAATTGGCCAGCGTTCAACTTTGGGGCGGTTCGGCCCTTCGACAGGCCGACCGAGCCGGATAGCTGGGTGAATCTCGGCCCGCGGGTCGGCTTTGCTTACAAAGTCGATGACGAAGGGCGGACGACGGTCCGCGGTGGAATAGGCATCGTTTTTGCGGGACATGTGCCCGCTATCCTTCGCCAGAGCCAGTCGCATCCCGTGGTGCCATTCCGGGTGAACTGGAGCCAGTCCGAGGCCGCGGCCTTGGGCGTCAGGTACCCGATGAACAATGCCGAGATCCTGCCGATCGCGATCCGGTCAGTGGAGGCCCAGGGCCGGGAACTGGTCTTTTCTCTCATCGATCCCAATCTGCAGAACCCCTATACCGTCAACTACCAACTCAATGTGCAGCGGCAGCTTGCCTCGGACCTGATGTGGGAAATCGGGTTCGTGGGAACGCGGGGCGTCAAATTCCCGCTCCACCGCCGCTTTAATTTGGCGGACCGGATTACCGGCTTACGGCCCAACCCCAGTTTGATTCCGGGCGGCTTCTATGTCGACAACTCCGAGAACACACAATACACATCGCTGCAAACATCGCTGCGGAAGCGCATGTCCCGAAACTTTTCGTACGACATTCACTACACCTGGGGCAAGGCGTTTTCCTATGCGGGTGGCGACGTGGGGGTCTACTACGGCACCGACTCGATCGAGGCGAGCATCCAGGACTTCTTTAATCTCGCCATCGAGCGCGGGCATGCTGCCTACGATACGACGCATCGTATCGTTGGTGACTGGATTTATCAGTTGCCTGCCTTGTCAAACCAACCTACCCTGGTGAAGGGAATTCTCGGCGGCTGGGAGGTGACCGGCATTCTTTCGGCCCGGACAGGAACGCCGCTCCGGATCACGCAGGGGTGCTCGGACGCCTGGATCTGCCGCAGCGACTATATCGGAGGCCAGATGGTGCTCGACAACTGGAGCAGCCAGGACGTTGCCTCAACGGCCCGGCCGAGCGTCCACGCCGACGTGCAGTATCTGAACAAGGCCGCGTTTGCGGAAGTTCCCGAGGTGGGTGGCCGCGCCATCCGTCCGGGTACCGCGGGCACGAGCTTGGTGCGCGGCCCCGGCGCTTGGACCATCGACATGTCCATCTCGAAGAATTTCACTCTTCGGGAAGGGACACGGCTGCAAATCCGGGCCGATATGTTCAACGCGCTGAACCATATCAACCTTAACGATCCTAACACTCGTGTCGATCGATCGGACTTTGGTCAGATTAGTGGGGCGGCCGGCATGCGTGCGATGCAGTTGGGCGCCCGAATCACTTTCTAAGGTTCGTGATCGCATTTGGGTCGCGCTACCCGCGAGACCCATCTTGCCCCTGGGCGAGTCGCTCTGCGAGATCCGCCCGGGGGCATGTTTTTTGGCGGACCTACCTTTTTCCTGCGGTGTTGCCGCCGCGGATCGGCCGCCAACTCGCCGTATTTGGCAATAAATAGAAAAATAGTAGTTGCGCCGGGAAGTCCGTCGTCTCTTAATGGCGTGGATGACGATTGTCCTGGCTCAACCAGGGATGCGAACGAATGAACGGATAGACTCCTTCTTTCCTAATGCGCCGCCTGACTCATTCCGGCCCGCGGCCGATTAGTCGCACAATTAAGTGGTCTGCTCACCATACAACACGGCTAATTAGATGTAACGTGCTCTTTTCAGCAGGGAAATGTGCGACGCTAAAACTCATGATGTGACGGTTCCGAAACGGTTCGTAACGTTGACAGCCGCTCCGTTTAGCTCTCTACTTTGTAGATCTCTACCTGGGTGGGGGCGCGACTGTTACACGAGCCGAGGGTTTGGTGTGTCTCAGCCCGTGGGCACAGTTCGTCACCAGGCGGGCTTGAATGTAAGGGGTTACGGTTCTCAGAACAGAGCATGAGGAGAAATCCATGATAAAGAAGAGGTTCGGCTCACGTAATGGTTTTAATTTAGGGAACGTTTTGGCGCTCGTGGGGTTGCTGCTGATTTTTGCGCTTCCCTCCCGAGCGCAATTGACCACGGCAACTTATTACGGAGTTGTCACGGATGGGACCGGCGCCTCCATTGTTGGCGCCAGTGTTTCCTTGCAGCACGAAGGGACGGGTGCTGTTCTCACCAGGTCGACGGGCGTAGGAGGCGATTTCGTTTTTGATTTTCTTCGAGTTGGAGAGTATTCCCTGACGATTGAGGCTGGCGGCTTCAAGAAGCACGAGGTTCGCGGCATTCAGTTATTGGCGGGACAGAATGCGCGGCAGACGTTCACCATGGAGTTGGGTTCGATTTCCGAGACGGTCAGCGTAGAGGGGGCCGCTCCCCTGGTCAATACCGTTTCCTCGGAGCAGATGCAGACCTTCGAGGTCCGGCAAGTGACCGAACTCCCTCTGGCGCGCCGTAACTTCTCCAGCCTGCTGGGAGTTGGCGCCGGGGTCACGCGCACGAGTGACGGCGTGCGGTTGAATGGCGCCGGTAAGGCTGGGACATCCTTCAATGTGGACGGGACCGATGCCAGCGGTAACTCGGATTTTCGCAGCCCTTCGACCTATGGTGGAACCAACTACATCGACGTCATGAGTATCGAGGCCGTGCAAGAGGTCCAAACAGTCAAGGGGGTGATCCAGGCCGAGTACGGCAACGTGACGGGCGGTCAGGTCAATCTGGTAAGCAAGTCCGGGACGAACGAGTGGCACGGCAGCCTCTTTGAAAACTTCCAGTCGAACGCGCTCAACGCTCGTCACCAGAGGCTTACCAACAAGCCTGGCCTGACATTCAACCAGTTCGGCGGCTCGATCGGCGGGCCCATCAAACGAGACCGGGTGTTTGTGTTTGGAGTATTCGAGGGCTACCGGGAGGCGGCCTTTCAGCTCGTTCAGAGCAACGTTCCCACTCCCTTGATGCGCAATGCCATGCTGCAGGGCACGCCCTCTTATGCCCTGCTCCTCGACCACATTCCTCTTCCCACCGAGCCGTATGGGGCGACGGCGAACGTCGGGCTCTATCGCCAGCCAGGTTCTGGGCGGCGCACGGACAATCACGCCCTTGTGAAGGCCGACTACCGGCTGACGGATCTCAGCCAGATTGCTATCACCTACTCTCGTGGCCGGCCATACCGCCTGGAACCGCGGTACTACATCAACGGTGCAAACGATCGGGAGTTCTTCATAACACAGGAGCGGATTACAGCGAATTTCATTACGGGGGGATCCAACTGGACCTCGGAAAGTCGCGTCGGCTTTAACTACAGCGACACGAACCGGGAAGACCGCTTCTTCTTCGAGCAAATCGACCCGCTCAATTCCAGCGAGCAATTGCCATTCGGACGCCGGGTCGCTCGAATCGCGACCAACTTGGGTTGGAGTTCCCCGGATCACGAGCTGTGGGGCATGCGCGGCCGCAACTGGAACTTCGATCAGAAGTACGCGCGCCACGTCGGCGGGCATGCGCTCAAGTTCGGCGTCAGTTGGATGCGGGACTGCTGCGACCGCAGCAACCCGGAAGCAGCCAATGTTTTATACACTGGCTTGGACGACCTCAGGAACAACATCCCCAGCGAAGTCGCGCCCGTGTTCGGCAACGGAGACTACAGCGCGGCGATGGACACGCTCGGATTCTTCGCGCAAGACAACTGGCGCGTCAGCCCCAACCTGTCCCTCAACCTAGGATTGCGCTATGACTATTTCGGCAACCTCGCGCCCAAGGGATCAGAGACGAACCGGGAGGCCGGTTTTTATAATCCTGACGGCTTGCTGGACGCCGCCTTCAATGTCGGTCCGATCCGGGACATCCGCAACCCCTACGAATCCGACGTCTGGGCGAACCTGGGGCCTCGGTTCGGCTTCAGCTACGACCCGGGCGGCCGCGGCAAGATGGTGATCCGCGGGGGATTTTCCGTCCTGTTCTCCAGTCAGATTGCCGGCAACATGCGGCAATCGGCGCAGCCCGGTCCGGACATCCCGTTTCGCCTTCGTTTCAGCCGGCTCGATAGTGCACGTCTCGGTCTCCGTTGGCCGGCCTACAATGACGACATCGCCCGCGTCCTCGAACGGGACGTCCAAGAGCGGGGTGTATTGAATACTTTTTCAATCTTCGACCCGAAGATTCAGAACCCGTATACCATGCAGTACAGCCTTGGAATCCAGCGGGAGATCACACCCACGCTGGCGCTGGAAACCGCCTTCGTAGGGATGCAGGGACGCAAGTTCCCGATGCACCGCTGGGCGAACCAGGTGAACCGTGAAACAGGTTTGCGCCCAAATCCGCTGTTGAATGTTAACTACTACGTCGACCACTCGCAGACGACTTCCTACGCCTCCTGGCAGTCGTCCCTTCGCAAGCGGTATTCAAGGAACCTGAGCGGGAGCCTTCACTACACTTGGGGCAAGTCGCTTTCAACGGCTGGCGGCGACATTTCCGCCTACTATCAGGGCGAGAACACTGCTCGCACGCAGAGCTTCTTCGATCCGCGGGCGGATCGCGGCCCTTCGACGGGCGACATTACTCACTATCTGGCGGCCGAATGGGTCTATGAACTGCCGCGGTTCGCGAACGTGTCGAACAAGCTCGTTCGGCACGCGCTGGGCGGTTGGCAGGCGGCGGGTATCTTGACAGCCGAGACGGGTGCGCCGGTTATGATCCTGCAGCCTACGACCATCGAGGAAAGCCGGGCGGACTACATCGGCGGACCTCCTATTCTCAGCGACTACCGCCTAACTCTGCAATATCTGAACCGGGCTGCTTTTGCGCCGGTTCCGATTAACTCGGTGTCGCGGGCCACGATTCGCCCCGGCAACGTCGGGAACGGCGCGATCCGCGAACCAGGCGCCTGGAACCTTGACTTCTCGATCGCCAAACACTTTTCGATCACCGAGCGGACCCGATTGCAGTTGCGCACGGACATGTTTAATGCCTTCAACCATACCAACCTGACCGGACTTCGGAACAACATTAACGATCCGTTGTTCGGACAGCTACTCAATACTCGTGGGGCGCGTATTATCCAACTTAACGCCCGGCTAAGCTGGTGAAGTCCAGCCTTTAGCTTCCGTTGATTTAGGGGCGATCCGTCCTCGGCGCGGGGCGGATCGCTCTTTTCTTCGGAAGCGGGCCACAAGGAGAGAGGACACTGCCTGCAAGCTGGTAAGCTACCTAACCCGTTTAAAAGACAGGAGGTGCGAAATGAGTTCCCCCACCATTAACAGACGCCAGTTCCTAGCGGGGGCTGGTGGCTCCCTGCTGGCAGGATGTAGTTTGTCGGGCCGGAGGACCGGCGTATCGATTATTGTGGACACGCAAGATACAGTGGCAGCGGGAGGTCCTGCAGCTTGGGCCGTCGGGCAACTGGAGGAATCCCTAGCCGCGCAAGGGGTAACCGTGCGCCTACGCGAACGGCTGGGTGAGGCCGCCGCGGGGGAGCACTGCATCCTCGCGGCTGGGGCCACGTCGCCGCTGGCGCGAGAGGTCTCGCAGGGCGCGGGCGTTACCGTCCCCGACTCCCCAGAATCGCTGGGGCTGATTTCCGGCCAGGCGTCTGAGAGAGAGGTGCTGCTCGCCTGCGGCCATGATTCACGCGGACTGGTCTATGCCCTGCTGGAACTTGCCGACCGCGTGCGCAACTCGCAGGATCCGGCGGCGGCGCTGAGCATGGCAAGCCCGATCGTCGAGCAGCCGGCCAACCGCGTACGCAGCGTGGCCCGCCTGTTCGTCAGCGATGTCGAGGACAAGCCCTGGTTCAATGACCGTGAGATGTGGCGCGAATACTTGAGCATGCTCGCGGCGCAACGTTTCAACCGCTTCCATCTGGCATTCGGGATCGGCTACGACTTTTTGCGGCAGGTGGAAGATGCCTACTTCCTCTTTGCGTATCCGTTTCTTGTTTCCGTGCCGGGATACAACGTGCGGGCCGCCGGACTGTCTGACGAGGAACGCGGCAGCAACCTCGAAATGCTTAAGTTCATTAGCGAGGAAGCTGCCGCGCGCGCGATCGATTTCCACCTGGGTATTTGGACTCACGGCTACGAATGGACCAACAGCCCCAATCCGAACTACACCATTGAAGGTTTGAGCGCCGATACCCACGCTCCGTATTGCCGGGACGCGCTTGCAAAGGTTTTGCAGGAATGCCCGGCGATCAAGGGCGTCGTCTTTCGCATTCACGGCGAAAGCGGCGTGCCCGAAGCGAGCTACGACTTTTGGAAAACTGTTTTTGATGGAGTTCCGCGAAGCGGCCGCAAACTCCCGATCGACATGCATGCCAAGGGCATGGACTCCCGCATGATCGATGTCGCGCTGGGCACGGGCATGCCGGTCACGGTGTCTCCCAAGTATTGGGCCGAGCACTTGGGCATGCCTTACCATCAGGCTGCGATCCGGGAACTCGAGATGCCCCGCGAGACCGATAACGCTTTCTTTGCGCTCAGCAACGGCGAACGGAGATTCCTGCGTTACGGGTACGGCGACCTGCTGCGTGAAGACCGGCGCCACGGTGTGATCCACCGCATTTGGCCGGGGACGCAACGGCTTCTGATCTGGGGCGATCCCGTTACCGCAGCCTCACACTCCCGCGCGTTCGGATTCTGCGGCAGCGACGGCGTCGATATCATGGAACCGCTGTCGTTCAAGGGCCGCCGGGGATCCGGCATCGCCGGCGACCGTTGCGCGTACGCTGACGAATCGCTCCGGCCCCGCTGGGATTGGCAAAAATACCTCTACTCCTTCCGTGTCTGGGGACGTTATTCGTACAACCCCGACACTGACCCGGAAGTCTGTGACCGTTTTCTTACAGCGCAATTCGGCCCTGGTGGAGCTGCGTTCCAGGCATCATTGGCGAACGCCAACCGTCTGTTGCCGATTATCACAACGACACACGGAACGTCGGCCGGCAACAATACCTACTGGCCGGAGGTGTATACCAATCAGCCGATCGTCGATCCCGAAAAAGACCGCGTCTATGGGGACACACCCAGGCCCCGAGTCTTCGGCAACGTAAGCCCGTTGGACCCGCAAATGTTTGCCCGCATCAACGATTGCGCGGACGGCCTGCTCCAAGGCAGCGCGCAGGGAAAATACTCTCCGGTTGAAGTTGCGGTCTGGTTGGAGGATCTCGCGGACGCCGCCGACAAGAACCTCGCGGAAGCAAAAGCGAAGGCAAACGGGCAAGAAAGCGCCGAGTTTAAGCGCCTCGCGATCGATTTGGAACTCCAGGTTGGACTCGGCAGGTTCTTTGCGCGCAAGTTCCGCAGCGGTGTTCTCTACCGGATCTACGAGCAGAGTAACGACCGAGTCGCGCTCGAGCAGGCGCTCAAATCCTATCGCGCCGCAAGAGACGTCTGGACGCAACTGGCCGAACGCGCCAACGGTGTCTACATGTCCGATATCACCATCGGCGAGAGGCCCTTTCTTCGTGGCCATTGGATGGACCGGCTGCCGGCCATGGATTTAGATCTTGCGGATATGGAGGCAAAGCTCGCGGCGGCGAAGGGTGGTGTAGAGCAGCCCGAGCGCCTCCGTCAGGCCGTTGAGGCGGCGCTGGGGCGCCCACAACGTCCGAACATTGACTGCCGCCATACACCTGCGGAGAACTTTGCACCTGGCGAGCGCTTAACGGTAGAGCTGTCCGTCGCGGGATCCGCCGACGACGAACACGGGATCACTGCGGTTGTGATGCACTACCGGCACGTGGACCAGGCGGAGCGCTACGAAACCGTTGAAATGCGAGGCGGAAGCGGAAGCTACCGGGCGGCGATTCCCGAACGCTATACCAAGACGGTTTTCCCACTTCAGTACTACTTCGAAATACGACGCAAATCGGGACTGGCCGGGATCCATCCCGGGTTTAACGCCAATCTCAGCAATCAGCCTTATTTTGTCGTGCGTCCAGCGAGAACGTTGATGTCCGCCCGATAGCTGAACTAGGCGACTGTCGTGAGGGCTGCCCGACTCTCACCTTCGATGCCTTTTGAGTGGCATCAACAGTTATCGTCAGATTCTTTACTGGCCAGTTGCCCGAAGCTTGGCGGCAGCGACGCAGGCCTGAACCACAGTGAAATAGCCAGCGACGCCACCCTCGCCTACATCGAAAGGATTCGGTTCGCCCGGATGGCGGCTTGCGGCGAGGTGGGCTTTCCAGTAGGCATTGTCGAACTCGGTGTGATTCGACAGCAGGACCGTCGCCCCGTATGCGGCGGCCGCATCGCCCACCTTCTTCGACGACGCGATGTAGCCGTCGTAATACTCGGCGGTTCCATTGAAGGGAATCGCCGTCCCGCCCACGTAGGCAACGCGCAGAGGCTTGCCGTTGTCGCGCACCTCAAACAAGTAAGACAGCGTCCCGGCAGTGTGGCTGGGCATGGTCACGATTCGGACGGAGGCGTCTCCCACCGAGACAACCATCCCGTCGTCGCCCACTTTGTCGCGTTTCGGTACGCCGCCGGGGCGGTCGGTCTGGCTCTCCACTAGATCCCAGTCTTCTGCGCCGTAGATCAGGTGCACGCCCTTAATCTCGTCCTGCAGGAACTTGGCGCCGCCATCGTGGTCGCCATGACCGTGCGAAAGAATGACGTATTTGATGTTGGCCGAATCCAAACCGACTTTCTTCAGTCCGTCCACAATCTCGTCCCTGGTAGCGTAGTCGAACAGCGCCTCGATGACTATAATGCCTTCGCTTCCCACAATCGCCCACGAGTTGTGGCTTTTCGTGCCCAGGAAATAAAGATTGTCGGCAACCTTGGCCGGTTCCGCGTACCAGACTTCCCGGGCAGGCGTGGCGCGCGGTCCCCCGGACCTTCGACCCGGCTGACCTCCGGGAGGCGGAACACAGAGGCGAAGAAACGTCCCCGCCCAATTCATGCCGGCGGCAACTTTGGCCTCTCCGAGATAATCGTCCACTGTCTTGGAAGGTGTCTGTGCCGATGCCAATCCGGCTACCGCTAGAAACAACACTCCCATGGCTCCTGTCAGTGCTTTCATCTATGTGGCTGCCTTTTCGTGGATTTGCGTTCCGCGCGAGGGCCATCCCTCGGATAGCGCGGGTGCGTCCAGGCCATTGTACAGCTTGCAGGCATTGGATCGTCGAGCGGGCCGGGTTTGATAGTGGATTTCGACCGAACAGGGATTCACGCTGGGATATCCCGTACCCACCATTTCCAGCCTGCGGATCTAACAATCCACCGGGATGGTAGACGCCGACGCGGAACGGGCCCTTGGATTGGCCGTTCACGCCCGACTCCATACCCTTTAGCAACCTGAGGTTGGATTGCGGCGGAGACGATTGCGTGTCGCGCGGAACGGGACGCAGTCGCCTAGGCGCTGCGATTTAGCTGAGCAATGCGCTCATCGCGTTCGTGTCCAGGCGAACTTTGTACGGGTCACGGTATTCGGGGTTGGTATCTGGACGGATCCATTGTTCTAAAGAGTTACTCCGTTCGGCAGATTCGAGTTTTCGCCCCTCCTCATCTTCATCAACCGCGGGTTCCCGCAGCTTTAGGAGTAAATCCGGATCAGGCAACTGCGCCGGACCTAGACCGAGATGAATGGAGAGTACTTCGTGTTCGCGTTCAAAGATCAGTCCATACACTGGGTCCTCGAGGAGAAGCGACGCAAGGCTATGGGAGGAACGTGCCATGCACCCTGGCTCGAAGATTTCGCCAATTTGCACAATAGGCTCGGGAAATCGTTTTTTGTCGTGCGGACCTGTCCAAAGACCGTATGGCTCACCGCTTCCATTGGCGCCAAAGATGAGCACTTCCTGGGGGATTGGCCACCCCTACTCTCGAAGCTGATCTGACATTGACAACAGTGATCCTGTCTCGACTGATCCTGTGGCATTGTTTTCGAACAAAGGGTGGACCGTGAGCTGTCCTCCGGACAGCGCCAGACCGTTGCTGAATCGATAAAGTTCTCGAAATACCGGAGGCAACCGGGCGTTGAGTGCAGATTCGACTTTTTCGATTTCGGATTCAGTGGCCGGAGGCTGGAATTGGTGAAGGGTTGGCGTGGTCTTCCATGCGCTGATGAGCTGTTCGAGGGTGATCATCAGGGCCTCTCCCACTTGGCCTCAGGCTGGCCCTTTGCATAGTAGAGCACATCCACCGAGCCTTTCTAAGGCAACGCTGAGGAAGCGGGTCCATCAGATGCCTTCCGGCAACCATCGACCGACGGACTGCGGACACGGCGTACCGCGGAATCGTCCGTCATAACTTTCGCCACCGCGCTTCGCGAGGTTGTTTCAAAAGTCTCTCCTGGTGATCGAGTCCAGGACGCGGACATCAACGGGTCCTCCGGGAATTTCTCCGTCCCAAAAGCTTGTGCGTTTTTTTTGGACTCTTGGAGGGGGTGCTAGGTGGGACTAGGTGCGGAACTAGGAGGCAGAGCGTATTGACAGCCCACGCCAGCTAAGTTCTTTAGAATGTGGTGGCCAGGGACGGAATCGAACCGCCGCCGCCAGCCTTTTCAGGGCTAGAGCCTTCGATTCGCATGTTGTTGATTTGACTTGTCATTGTTTTGTTTTTCCTCCCGAAAACCACCCGATTATTGGAACGGAAATGGAACAGCCGTTCCGGAACAGTGTCAGTTCACGAGCCTCACACTCGCGAGATTCGTGAGCCTGTCGACAACCAGTCGTTGGGATTCCGGCACAAACTGTTGATAGTGATCCAGTGTCGTTTGCACTTTGGAGTGCCGCATCAGAGCCTGCGCATCCTTGACGTCCGCGCCCGCCATCTTCAGCCACGTTGCAAAGGAGCGTCGCAACACCTGCCAGTTCACCCAGCCGAGACCGAGTCTTCGAGCTACCGGCTTGATGTGCCGGACCAGGACGTTGTTGTCTCTCATCGGTTGCCCTTTGAGAGGGGATTGAAAAACCAGGTCGTCGGGGTTAGCGGACTTCACCGCAGGGCACCGTCGAACAGCACGTCCGGCACGGACTTCCACAGTGAGCGTTTTCAACCGTTGGATGCGATCAATCACCGAACGGTTGACGGCGACGTGGCATTACTGGCGTCGCTTTTTGGAGCACCCCAGTCACCCCGACAGTAGCGCTCCTCAATCGTGATCGAGTCTTCGTGGACATTGCGCCATCGAAGCCCAATCAGCTCGCTCACCCGCAGCCCCGTGTACATCGCCACATAGACCATCGAGGCATAGGGTTCCGCCATCGCTTCGAGCAAGATAGCAAACCCAGGCGGGCGTAGGAACGGCTTGTGTCGTTTCGCCGCCCCGGACCGCGGAAGGATGACACCCTCCACGGGATTCTTGACGAGATAGCCATACTTCACGGCCGAACTAAGAATGGCCGAGAGCACATCTTTGATTTTGTCCTTAGATTCGTCGGACAAAGGGGATTCCGCCATCCCACTGAAGTATTGCTGCACCGTCTGAGGACTAATGTCCCGCAAGCATGCCTCGCCAAATGCCGGCAAGAGGTAGTTCCGGATCACACTCTCATAGCGATCCTTTGTGCTCTTGGCTCTCACGGGAAGTACCGTTTCTTCATAGACTCCTGCGACATAGTCTCTAAACTTCGTGGCGGAGCCTAGGCTCAGGAACCCTTGATTCAGCGACCGCAAGGACTCGGCTGCTATCTTGCGGACCTCGCGTTCGGGCATCGAGGCTGCGGCCAGCTTGACGCGTTTGCGTCGGCGGACGCGCTTGCCTTCGTGGAAGTTGTCTTCCCAATAGAGTAAGTACCACCAGTTTCCCTCCTTGAAGGGTTTCGGATCTTGAAATCTTCTGCGTGCCATCTTTTCGGTATCTCCTTGCGATGGCCCACCGAAGTTTGTCTCGCCCGAGAGGGTAGCACGGTCGTTGTCCGGCCGGGAATGCGAAGCTGGCATTACTCCTTTCCAGCGACATGTCGCTGACAACTACCGCCAACGACCGTTACTCGACACGCAGAAGGTGAAAAACTCTTCAAGTGCAAGGGCTTGAGACGGAGGAAAAATGTCTGACTTATTTCTCAGGCCTAGCCGACAAGTCAGCGTGGCTAGTGTTGGTCGGGGTTTGGGTAGGAAACTCGAAAACGCGGTTGATAGCCTTCACGGGAGCGATGGAAGGGGTCGCCGGTAATCCCAAAGGTCGAGCGAAGAACGTTACGGAGTCGCTGGACCTGTTGCTCAATGGCCGGCCAGTTGGATCCCTTCCATTGAGCAGGGCGGCGAACAGACCCTTCGAGGGCCATCGTACGCAGGCACTCCCAAGACTTATTCGGTTTGTGGCTGCGTCCATCCTCCAAGCCCATCTCGGCGTAATTACGATACTCGACGACGTGCTTGACGGTGATTTGCACTTGATGGTCACTCAGGAAACGAATCTGGATATCTTCCCAACCCGATCCGGCGGGGGTGGGGAAGGGAGCGACATCGATCTGGCCATCACGGAGGACTTTGTAGATCTGCTCCAGCAGATGTCGAGCAGCAGTCAACCCCTCCAAGCCCGCGTCCCACGATACATACTCACCATATCGCTGGACGAGACCAAGTCGTCCCAGCGCTCGACGATGGTTCTCAGTTTGGGGGAACTCGACCGCGCACAGAGTCAAAGGAATATGGAGACTGGCCGCAAAAGCCCGAATCTGCGATACAGTCCCGTGGGCCGCCTCGTACAGATCGCCAATCTGTTTTTGGTGAGGTCGCAGGGCATCCTGCAAATGCTTCCACTCGTCACGTACCCTGTCCTGCGAAAGGAACTTTTTTTCTATATCCTCCATGACTTTACAGAGCCGACCAATCTCCTGCTTGTCGGCTATACGCTGTCTGACTTCCCGAATGAGCTCGTCGATATCGGAAAGGCGTCTAGCGATCTGATCGGCCAAGCTCAGGTCAACCGACTGTACACACGATGTGGCGTTTGACATTTTCACCTCTCATGAGCCCGGAGCGACCCCCGAACCGCTCTCGAGCCCAGCTGCCCTCGCAGGAAGGCCGATGCCCGTCCAAGACCTCTCCGAATCAGCGTCGCCTGCGGCGAAGGTCAGCTCAGGGTTTCGGCCCCCCTCTCGCGGACTTGCCACGATCGGAGAGTAGAATCTCCTCCCAGGTTCCATCACGAGTCAGAATGCGAATCACCTGCCAACCCTTCTTCCGGAATACGCTCGCAATCTGCTCGATGGCTTGAAGATCGCCGGAGACGGCAGCCGCCGGATTACGGATGCGGCCGACCCGGCGCAACCTATCGGCAGGGGAGTCAATAAGAACTCGCGGGCCTATTCGCTCTTGACCCGCAACGGCCCGCCAGTACTGGTCGACGTCCAAAAGCTCCCATTCGTCATAGCCCGGGTAGCGTTCCCGCTCCGCTGTCGCTAAAAGTTCGAGGATGTCGAGGCCGCCGAGGTCCGGCCCCAGGGCTTGGCAGATGCGTACGACGACGGGCCGCTCCGGGGGCTTCCGCTGGCCGAGTTCAATCCGCGAATAGTTACCCAGGTCCAGCCCGCACGCTTGGGCCACTTTCCCCAGTTGAATTTCTCTCCGCTGGCGGTGCTGGCGCAACAGGGGCCCAAACTTTCGCAGCTTCGGCATCGGTTTCGATATTGCCACACAGACAATACTTTGTCAATAACGCAAGAACGAAAGGGGTGACGACGATTGGAGATCAAACAGTCTGGTCGAGTCGACCCGCTGCAGGATCCGCCTGCTCTAACGTTGCGGGCTTGATGGGATCATTGGGGGCCGCAGGTCTGGTGTCCGCGATCGGCAGAACACACACCCCGGCTGCCAGCCAGGCCACTGGCCAACTTGTGCGGGCCCCACTTCCGATCCCGCCCACGACCGGCCACCAGCCCGAAAAACGCCGTACAGGTACTCTACCGGTACAAAAGGGGCGCGGGGATCCAGCGCACCCTATCATATGCTACGGGTACAAAGGGCGGGGTCTCCACACTATCAATGAGTTATCAAAATGGATGGGGAGAAGGAATCAAGTACTAATAAATGGCTTGTTGCTTGGCAAGGGATCGCATGAAAAGGCCGAATGCGCTCGGAAGTAGAGAAATCGCAAGGGTAAGCCGCTCTCCATGTAGGGAGTTGTGGACGATCAGCGACTCCAACGATTAGTTAACGCTTGGTTGGCAACAGAAAAAGTATTGCGTTGGCGAAATAACGTTGCAACCTCAGAGCAAACGATGGGGCGTTGCGGACGAATATGCGGGGGACTGTCGGGAGTTGTACGGAGTTGTCGACAACTTTACGCCAACTATACTTTACTATAGTGTACTTATAGGCTAGGCTATTCGTGCGATTCTGAGCGGACGGAAAATCAGGGGAACCTCAAAGGGCCGTCAGTGGTGGGGCAGGTCCGGCAGGTTTCGCGCCAAGGCATTTTGGAACACCGTCAGGGGCCGGAAGATCGTGGGTCGAGCCGTTCTTGTCCCGCATGGCGTACACGCCCTCCTGGCTTCGACTCACCCCAGCAACGATCTAAAAGGGGACCCTCGGGTGTGGGGA
>Ga0187893_10000643_pt1 | contig 89054 bp, 84 predicted proteins | sample MA1701074metaG_FD_139574 | JGI IMG/M metagenome (GOLD analysis project Ga0187893, IMG submission 139574) | White microbial mat communities from a basaltic lava cave in the Kipuka Kanohina Cave System on the Island of Hawaii, USA - MA170107-4 metaG ... | reverse complement strand
TTCTCTATGGATAACGACAAGAAATATCGATTATATGCCAGAGTGAGCAATGCCAGAGTGACCGATGCCAGAGTGACCGATGCCAGCGTGACCGATGCCAGCGTGACCGGCACCAGACCGACGATCCGGTCCGAGGGCCATGCGGCCGACTATCGGGGCGGCACGCATATCGACGCGCATCGCCACCGGGCCCACCAGATCGTCCATGCGGCCAGGGGCGTCATGCGCGTCGCCAGCCCGCAGGGCGTTTGGGTCGTGCCGCCCGGCCGCGCGCTCTGGATGCCGGCCGGGCTGACGCACGCGATCGACTGTATCGGCGACGTCGCCATGCGCACCGTCTATCTCGGCGGCGACCATCCGGCCTTTCCGCGCGGCTGCGCGGTCTGGCGCCTGACGCCGTTCCTGCGCGAGCTGATCCTGCGGCTGGCCGACAATCCCGAACCGGCGCTGGCGGCACCCGCGCTGCAATTGCTGCTGCACGAGATCGAGACCATCGAGGCGATGCCGCTGCACGTGCCGGAACCAACCGACGCGCGGCTGCGCCGTGCGACCGCGCACCTGCTCTCGCCCGACGGGATCGATGCGCCGCTCGATGCGCTCGCGCGCATCGCGGGCATGTCCCCGCGCAGCCTGATCCGGCATTTCCGCGCCGACACCGGCATGACCCTGCGGCAATGGCGCCGGCAGGCGCGGTTGCTGCTGGCGCTCGAACAGCTCGGCGCCGGCGCGAACGTGTCGGCGGCGGCCTACGGCGCCGGCTACGCCAGCGCGAGCGCCTTCGTACATGCGTTCGGCGCGATCTTCGGCACCACGCCCGGCCGCTACTTCCGGCAGCCCACCGCTACACAAATCCTTTCACCCATGCCGCGATGAGCTTGACGATTCCCTCCCCTTGCGGGGGCTTTGCACAACAAGTCCGTTCTGCACAAAAAACCCCGGTCAACCCGTTTCGGTTTCGGGTCGAGCCTTTGGGTGGATGAACCTCGAATCGCGACCGCGGGGTGGCCTAAACCGTTATATGCATGGTCAGTTTGCTGTCGATGAGTCCCAGCGATCTGAAACCCTTTCCGTGTCGCCAATATCGTCAGCCTACGCGAGCGGCCGTCTTCGGCTTCGCCCGACGTTTGGTGGTGATCTTGCCGGACCTCTCTGCAGCGCCGAGCGCGACATCGCCCAAACGCTCGATCCGCAACGGCGCCCGCGATGGCAACCGCACGATCAGATCGAGCTGCCCGCCAACGGCCTCGACGTAGTTCCTGAGCGTCGACAGATACATATCGGCCTGCTTCTCGATCTTGGACACCGAGGGCTGCTTGACGTTGAGGGCCGACGCGATCTCGACTTGGGCCTTGCCCGCCACGCGGCGCAGTTCGCTCAGGCTCTCCACTTGTTCCTTCAGCTCCTGCGCGCGCGCCATGACACGAGCGCGGCGCGCTTTGGGAAGCACGGCAATCACATCATCCAGATTCCGGCCCATCACTTCTTTCCCTTCTTCGCGGTCGCGAGCCGATCAAGATGCGCTTGGTAGCGCTTGTCCGCCTTGGCGACGAGCGTCTTGTAGAAACGCCTTTCGCTGCTGCCGGACTTGTCACCAGCTACCAGCAGGATCGCCTTTCGTTCGGGGTCGAACGCGAAAGCGACCCGCCACACACCGTTGTCGGCATCGAACCGCAATTCCTTCATGTTCGTGAACGACGAATCGTTCAGCGTGTCCGCGTGCGGTCGGCTCAGTTGCGGGCCGAACGCGGCGAGGAGCTTGGCCGACGCGAGCAGTTCGTCCTGCACCGCTTCCGGCAATTCCTCGAACTCCGCATCGAATTCATCGCCAAAAGCGACGTTCCATTCCATATATAGCCTCGAAGCTATATTGTCAAGACGGGCCGTCCAGGTGCGGGACCCTTTCTGTGCGAGTGCCTTCGTGCATGCGTTCGGCGCCATCTTCGGCACCACGCCCAGCCGCTATTTCCGGCAGGCGCAACCTAGTCGAGCGCAAGAAACTTGGCCTTGAAACAGGCGCTCTCCGACAAGGCCGCCAAAATGACACTCCGGATTGAGAGCGACGGAATGAGCACGCAGCGGCTTACTTATCGTTGGTCAAAACCCTTACTGAGTATCATTTCCGTCGTTGCTTGAAACCGCCCACCATCGACCAGGTGCCATCTGCCGATCTCGCATACAGTTGACCGTCGCCATACCGTACACCTTCACCATGCTTGAAAAAGCATTCGCTACACATGATTGCCCAAAGAATGTCGCCCCGCAACCGACCTTCTACAAAGAGAGTGCGATCGGCAAGGCTACGCTTGCAGATATCACAATCCTCTGGCGGGTTTGCGTGTGCATTTCGTTTGGGATTGCCATGATCGTAATCCGCCTTCTGCGCAAGAAGACGCTCTGACTCGTCGACAGGTGGGCGGTACATTGACGTCATTGTGCGAATCTTGACTACGGTTCTGACCAATAGAACCTTTTGCAGTACTGGTCCCGCAACGGGGGGTAGTTCATCGTGTAGTCTTCCGCTTGATGTTCAGCCGCTCCATCCGCCAGCCGCTATCTAATCGAGCGCGATCAGCTCGGCCTTGAGATAGGCGCTTTCCGGCAGCGCCGGGTGCAGCGGATGGTCGGCGGCGGCACCGGTGCGCGCGAGGATGCGGCCGCTGCGGTCGGCCTCGCCGATGCCGCGCCGCACCTGCTCGCCGAACAGGTCGGCCGGCATGTTGTGCGAGCAGGAGCCGATGAAGAGGAAACCGCCCGGCGCCACCAGCGAGGCGGCGAGCCGCGCCAGCTTGCGATAGCCGCGCGCGCCCTGGTGCAGCTCCTTCTTCGATTTGACGAAAGCCGGCGGGTCGGCGACCACGATGTCGAATTTTTCGTTCGCCGCCAGCATCGCTTCGAGCGACTTGAACGCGTCGCCGCGGCGGAATTCGACCCTGTCGGCAAATCCGTTGCGCGCGGCGGACTGGGCCGCGAGTTCGAGCGCCGGTTCCGACCGGTCGAGCGCGACCACCGAGCGCGCGCCCGCTGCCGCCGCGGCGAGCGCGAAGCCGCCGATATAGCAATAGGCATCGAGCATGCGGGCGCCCGACGCGAGCCGCGCCACCAGCGCGCGATTGTCGCGCTGGTCGTAGAACCAGCCGGTTTTCTGGCCGGCACGTGGATCGGCGAGATAGCTGACGCCGTTCTCCCGCAACTCGATCGGCCCGTCGATCGTTCCCCTGGCCATGCGGACATCTTCCGCGAGTCCCTCGAGTGCGCGCGCGGCGCTGTCGTTGCGCAGCAGCACGCTGGCCGGCGCGACGGTTTCGTGCAGCGCTTCGAGCAGTTGCGGCGTCAGCCGCTCGATGCCGGCGGTGTTGACCTGCACCACCAGCACGTCGCCGAACCGGTCGATCACCGTGCCGGGCAGCCCGTCGGCCTCGGCATGAACCAGACGGTAGTAAGGCTCGTCGAACAGTCTTTCGCGCAGGCCCGTCGCGGTGCGGATACGACCGGCGAGGAACGATGCGTCGATCGGCGTGTCGCCGGCGCGGTCGAGCAGACGGGCCGCGATCAGCGGATGCGGATTGTAGAAGAACGTGCCGAGAAGCTGCCCGTCGTCGGCGGCGACCGTGACGACCGTGCCGGGCGGCAGGGCTTTGGTTGCGGCATCGCCGGCGATCTCGTTCGAATAGATCCAGGGATGCCCGCCGCGCACCCGCCGCTGGGCGCCGGGCTTGAGCCGGACGACCGGGTGATGGCGCGCGCCGGAAGCAGGTTCGTTCATGGCCGGTCCTGTTAGCGACCGGCCCGCCGCCGCACAAGGTCAATCGCCAAGCGCCACGCCTTCGCGGCGCGGATCGGTGCCGCCTTCCAGCCCGTCCGTGCCGATCACGATGGCGTTGATGCCGCTCGTCATGGCGGCCAGCCACACCTCGTGGCCGCGCGCCGCCAGCTTGGGCGCCAGCGCCACGATCGCGGTGCCGGCCTCGAGATCGGTGGTGCCGTTGCGATTGGTCATGTGGGGCAGGTCGATCGCTTCCTGCGGCGAGAGTTCCCAGTCGAGGATCGCCACCAGCGTCTGGGCCACATAGGCGATGATCCGCGAGCCGCCCGGCGAACCGAGCACCGCGTGCAGCGCGCCGTCGGGCGCAAACACCAATGTCGGCGCCATCGAGCTGCGCGGCCGCTTGCCGGGTTCGACGCGGTTCGCGACCGCCTTGCCGTATTCGTCGCGCGGCACGAAGGCGAAATCGGTGAGCTGGTTGTTGAGCAGGAAGCCGGCCGCCCAGCGCCGCGAGCCGAACGCGGTCTCGATGCTGGCGGTCAGGCTGACGGCGTTGCCGTCATCGTCGACGACGCTGATCTGCGTGGTGCCGGCCGGTTCGCGCTGCGGCGTCGGCGTTGCCATGGCGATGGCGCCGGGCGGCGTTCCCGCCGCCGCCTCGCCCATGCTGCATTGCCGGTCGATCAGCGCGCTGCGCGCGGCGAGATAGGGCGGATCGATCAGCCCCGTCGTCGGCACCGGCACGTAGCGATCGTCGGCCAGATAGCGCGCGCGATCGGCGAAGGCGAGGCGGCTCGCTTCCGCCAGCAGGTGAAGCGCCTCGGGATCGTTGGGCGGGAAATCGCCCATGTCGAACCGTTCGATCATGCCGAGGATCGCAAGCGTGGTGACGCCGCCGGACGAGGGCGGACCGACGCCGCAGATGCGATAGTCGCGATAGTCGCTGCAGACCGGTTGCGTGCGGATCGGCTCGTAACGCGCGAGGTCGCCGACGGCCAGGCCGCCGGGCATCGGATCGGCCGCGACCGCCGCCACCATCTGCTGCGCGATCTCGCCTTCGTAGAAGGCGGCGCTGCCGTCGGCGGCGATCCGGCGCAGCGTCGCGGCATAGGCTTGATTGACCAGCAGCGTACCCACCGGTGCGGCATTGCCATCCGGATAAAAATAGTCGCGCGCCGCGTCCGGCCAGCTTGCGTCGGCATAGTCGGTCAGCAGCGCGTGCAGGCGCTCGGAAACCGGGAAGCCGTTGTCGGCAAGCTCGATCGCCGGTCCGAACAGGGCGGCCCAGGGCAGGCGGCCGTAATTCCGGTGGGCGAGTTCGAGCATCGCGACGAGGCCGGGCACGCCGACCGAGCGGCCGCTTTCGACGGCGGTCTCGAAATCGAGCGCGTTCCCGGCGGCGTCGAGGAACATCGCCTCGTCGGCGCCGGAGGGCGCCGTCTCGCGCCCGTCATAGGCTGCCGCAACATCGGTCTCGGCATCGTAGTGCAGCAGGAAGGCACCGCCGCCGAGCCCGGAGGATTGCGGTTCGACCAGGCCGAGCACGAGTTCGGCGGCGATGGCGGCATCGACGGCACTGCCGCCCTGCCGCAGCATCGCGAGATCGGCTTCGGCGGCGAGCGGATGGGCGGCGACGATCATGTGGCGTGCGGCGGTGACGTCGCGCTGCGCGACGATCGCGCTCGCCGGTTCCGGGGCCGCCCGGGCGATCTCGGCCGCGGTTTCCGGATCGAGCGCCGCCGGCGCGCACACGGACACGGGTGCCGCGCAGGCGCCGGCCAGCAGTGCCAGCGCCAGCCAGCCGGCCTGTCGCCACCCGTTCGACCCTGCTCCGGTCATCGCACTCCAGGCACCCGTCTCGCTCCGCCGGCCACCATAAGGGGCGCCCGCGCCCGCCAAAAGGGCGGATATCGGGCCGGCCGGTGGAGGATCCGGGGGCGGGGAGCGGCCCAGGGAAGTTCATTGTGCATTGCACCATGGGGGCGTAAAACGGCTGCCGGCCGCCGCCGGTTGAGGGGCGCCGGCCGGTGCCCCGCGAGCGCCCCGGGAGAGCCCGCCCGATGAGCACGGAACGCCGGACCCTGCGCCAGACGGTCCCCGACTTCTCCTCCCGCAAGGGCGGCCAGCCGCTCGTCTGCATCACCGCTTACACAGCGCCGATGGCGAAGCTGCTCGATCCGCATGTCGACCTGCTGATGGTCGGCGATTCGCTCGGCATGGTGCTCTACGGCTTCGACAGCACGCTGCCGGTGACGCTCGACATGATGATCGCGCATGGCGGCGCGGTGGTGCGCGGCAGCAGAAACGCGCTGGTCGTCGTCGACCTGCCGTTCGGCAGCTACCAGGAATCGCCCGCCCAGGCCTATCGCGCCGCGGCGCGCGTGCTGGCCGAAACGGGCGCGCAGGCCGTCAAGCTCGAGGGCGGCGCCGAGATGGCGGAGACCGTCGGCTTCCTCGTCGCGCGCGGCGTGCCGGTGATGGGGCATGTCGGTCTGACGCCGCAATCGGTCAACGCCTTCGGTGGCTACAAGCGGCGCGGCCGCGATGCGACGCAGCGCCGCCGGATCATCGACGATGCCAAGGCCATCGACGAAGCCGGCGCGTTTTCGATCGTGATCGAAGGCGTGATCGAACCGCTGGCCCGCGAAGTCACGCAGGCCGTGTCGGTGCCGGTGATCGGGATCGGCGCCTCGCCCGCCTGCGACGGGCAGGTGCTGGTGGCCGAAGATCTGCTCGGCATTTTCGACGAGTTCCGGCCGAAATTCGTCAAGCGCTATGCCGAGATCGGCGGCGCGATCGGCGAGGCGGTCGCGCGCTACGCCGCCGAGGTCAGGGCCCGCCGGTTTCCCGGGCCCGAGCATTGCGTCGTGCCGAAAGAAGGGCCCTGATTCTTGTCGGAGCGGCGCGCCCCGAATCGGCCCGATGCGACGGCGCTGCCCGCGATCCGGACCGTTGCCGGACTTCGGCAACAGGTCGCCGACTGGCGCCGCGCCGGCGAGACGATCGGCATCGTGCCGACCATGGGCGCGCTGCATCGCGGACATTTGTCGCTGGTCGATCGCGCGCGGCAGGATTGCCGGCGCACGGTCGCGACGCTGTTCGTCAATCCGCTGCAGTTCAACGCGACCGACGATTTCAAATCCTATCCGCGCGAGGAGGAAGCCGACCGGCGCCTGTTCGCGTCGGCCGGCGTCGACCTGCTGTTCGCGCCGACGGTCGATGAGGTCTATCCGGCGGGCTTCGACACCAGCGTCAGCGTCGGCGCGCTGGCGCGGCCGCTCTGCGGGGCGACGCGGCCCGGTCATTTCCAGGGCGTCGCGACGGTGGTCGCCAAGCTGCTGCTGATCGCGCAGCCGGATCGCGCCTATTTCGGCGAGAAGGATTACCAGCAGCTGCTGGTGATCCGGCGGCTCGCGGCCGATCTGAACATTCCGGTCGAGATCGTCGGCGTCCCGACCGTGCGCGAACCGGATGGGCTCGCCATGTCGTCGCGCAACCGCCATCTCTCGCCGGAGCAGCGGCGCGTCGCCGGCACGATTCCGCGCCTGTTGCGGAGCCTTGCAGACGATATCGCGGCCGGCGGCGACATCGCCGAGGCGCTGATCAGCGGCCGCACCGCGCTCTTCGAGGCCGGGATCGAACGGCTCGACTATCTCGAATGCGCGGACGGCGAGACGCTGGAGCCGGTGCGCACGCTCGTGCCCGGCGCGCGTCTGTTCGTGGCGGCCTTCGTCGGCAAGACGCGTCTGATCGACAACTGGCCGATCCCGTCCTGAGCCGCAGTACCGTCAACGGCCGCCGCGCCGGTGCGCAATCGGCTGGACGAATTGCGGCTCGATGTCCCAGGGAAACAGGATCCAGGTGTCCTGGCTCACCTCGGTGATGAACGTGTCGACCAGCGGCCGGCCGGCGGGCTTGGCATAGACCGTCGCGAAATGCGCCTTCGGCAGCAGGTCGCGCACCGCCCGCGCCGTCCTGCCGGTGTCGACGAGATCGTCGACGATCAGCCAGCCGGTGCCGTCGCCGATCTCGGGCCGCTTCAGCACCGTCAGGCTGCCCTGCTCGCGGTCGGCGAGCCCCGCCGCATCCGTCATCGCGCGCGACGCGGCCTCGGCGCCGTAGCTGGTGATGCAGACCGTGTCGATCAGGCGAAGGTCGAGTTCGCGCGCGACGATCGCCGCCGGCACCAGCCCGCCGCGCGTGATCGCGACGATGCCCTTGTACGGTCCCCGCTCGACCAGCCGCCAGGCGAGCGCCTTGGCGTGACGGTGCAGCTCTTCCCAGGAAACCGGAAATTCCTTGCGCGCGGCGACGGCGACGGGAGCGGTCATGCGCGGCCCGTCGCTCAGGCGCCGACGTCGGGTGCGGCGGTCAGCGTGCAGCCGTCGATGCGCCAGCTGCCGTCGGGCTGCTGCTCCATCGAGTAGAGCGCGAGCACGGCGCTTCCGTCGGGCCCGACGATATGCACGACCTGCACCGGGCCGCCCGCGGCATGCATCAGCTCGCGGAATTCGACCGACTGCGGGCGATAGACCGGCGCATAGCCGGTCTTCACCATCGACATGAAAATTTCCGGCGTCTGGAACTGGGCCTGGATGCCGGGCGAGGCAAAGGCGAAGGCGGCCGGACCGTCGTCGATCCTGAAGGCCGCCATCTGGCTTTCGATCACGCTGCGGATGGCGGCCGCCGCACCGTCGAGCTCGTCGGCGCGGCTGGCCGGCGAGAAGGTGCTGGCGGTGGCAATGGCGGCGGCAAGCAAGAGCCCGGCGAGCGCGCGCATGGGATTTCCTCCCTCGGAGATGGCGCCATCCCCGTTACGCGAGAGTGGCACTCCCGGATGCGGGCGGCAATTCGCGCCGCCGCCGCCACCGCCGGCGGTGCGGCGGCTCCCGCGCGTCTGTTTCACGTGAAACAATTTAGGCGTAATCGAGCGTAAAACAGGCGCTGCACCGCCGCGCGCCATGCGGCGCCGGCCGCGAGCGTCGAATCGGGATCGGGCCGGCCGGCGGCCTCAGCGCACGAAAACGTGCACTTCGTTGACCTGCGCGCCGGGGCTGGTGACCGAGGTCACGCTGACGCGCTCGGCCGGCAGGCCCATGCTGGCAAGCGAGCGCAGCACGGCATCGGCATGGCGCTGCGCCTCGCTGGCGTTGATCGCCATCTGCGCCTGGCTGCCGACCGCGGGCGACACCGCCACCACGTCGAAGGCCGCGTTCGGCCGCCGGTCGAGCGCGGCGCTGACGGCGGAGAACAGGGCCGGTTCGTAGTCGACGCGCTCGCTGTCGAAGCGGATCACCACCAGCGGCCGGCCGGTGGCGATGCCGCTGCCCGGCGCCGCGAACTGCATCGGCACGGTGTAGGTGCGGTTCGCGAGGCTGGTGCCGTAGGGCTCGCCCGAACTGACCGCGAGCGCCAGCACCTGCAGGTTCGAGCGCTCGGCGCCGAGATAGTTGGTCTGGCGGACGATGTCCTGCGTCAGCTCGGTCTGCAGCCGGTCGATCAGCACGACCGTCTGGCTGGTCTCGTCTTCGAGAATCTGGAGCTGCCGATGGTCTTCGTCGACGGCGCCGGAGATGCCGTAGGTGGCGCGCGCGGTTTCCAGCAGATAGGCCGAGAGCGACGCGCTCTGCGCGACATCGTTGGAGAGCGCGGTCATCTGGCCGAGATCGTTGTTCACGAGCTCGAGCTGGGACTGCGCCTGGTTCCACTGCTCGACGAGGATCGGGTTGCCCGGGGTCGTGCCGATCTGGAGCTTGGTGTTAATCAGCCCGACCAGGTTGTGATAGGTCTGGGCGTTCTGGATCGTCTGGCCGCGAATGCCCTGCAGGCGGCCGTTCTGTTCGCTTACCATACCCTGCAGCCGTGTCAGTTCGGCGCGGAGCTGCTCGACGCGCTGGCCGACCGCGGTCCCGGTGGGCGCGCCGGGCGTGACGCCGGCCGGTTCGAACGTGCCGGTCCCGAGATGCAGCGGATTGTCGGTCGGGGGCGTGGGCTCCGGCTGGACAGCCTGTTCGCCGGAATCGCCGGAGTAGGCGCAGGCGCCCAGCAGCAGCATGAGGCCGGCGAGGCCGGCGAGCATTTTCTTGGCTTTCATCCGTTCCGACCCCTGATGCCCGCGAACCGCGCCACCGGCCGCAACCGCGTCGGCGGTGCCGGTATGCGATTCCTGTCCCCCATCGCCCGCTAAGGTACTGAAAACAACGGCTTGCCTCAACCCGGTTTTCCCCCTGCGACATGTCCGCAGCCAGCGGAAAATCGCGCCATCCGCCGCGGTTTCATGGCGGCCGCAACCCTTGTCAGCCCGTGGCGGGCTCGTCTATGGTCCGCGGCCTTCCGGCCGGGTCCGCTTGACGCGCGCCCGCCCCGAGCCAAAGCGCCCGTAGCTCAACTGGATAGAGCATCTGACTACGGATCAGAAGGTTAGGAGTTCGAATCTTCTCGGGCGCGCCATTTTTCTCAAGAGAATCGCCGAGACGGCTGCCGAAGCCCCGCTCGGTCTAATTCACCGAGGTTCCGCGTCGCGCGACGGGTCGCATGAGTAAGCCGAATGCCGGGCGGTAACGGCGTCGTGATCAATGCATATTGGCGACGCGACATCGGGCCAGGGCAATCGTGCCAAGCCAACAATATCTGGCAGTCGAACGCGTTCGTGTGCGCCGCTCTGGACGAGCGAAACCAAGGCTTCCGGCACGACCATGCGTCGCTGACGTTCCGCCGAACTGACGCGGGTGCCCTCCGATCCCAATGTGGCGGACCCTCAACCGGTCCCGCGCGCTTCGCGACCGCGCTCAGCAAATCGCTGCGGGAACGTGCTTCTACGAAGATCTGATAGCGGGATCGTATCCGTTCGATCCGCCGATGACGTATCTGCGGTCGGTCAACGCCGAGCGGCCGATTAGTGCAATCCGGGCGCAGAACATGTTGTGGGACAATTATCCCAATCGTGACGTACGGCTCGGAGGTGGAATTTCCGCGATGACGAGCATTCATGTCGCGATGGCACTGCTGTTCGTGTTCGTGACGTGGCAGACGCAGCGCTGGGTTGGTTGGGTCGCGCTGGCGTACTTTGTCGTAATCCTCATTGAATCTGTTTACCTCGGCTGGCACTACGAAATCGACGGCTACGCCATGATTCCGCGCGTACTTGCGGTTTGGTGGCTTGCGGGAAAACTTGCCACCGGTGGCAGAAGTCGCCGGATTCTGTTAGATTCCGGCGATGGAGGCCTCCGGGCCCGGAGCGGGGATGGCTCCTGACAAACACAACCAGACGCTCTTCCGGCGGATGCGGCACACGACGATCGTGACAAACGTCGCGCGGCGCGCGGTATCCGCATAATGAGCCTGCTGACGGGATCGGATGGCTCGCCCAATCTCGCCGCGGTGGCGTCGCGATTTCGCGTGGCGCTCTTCCGGTCGTTCCAACACAATGCCGGTATCGTATTGCTGATCGTTCTTGCAATCGCGGCCGGCGTGGTGGCGGCGTCCTTCATAGATGTTCCGCCGGCGGAGGCGATCACTGCCTACATTCCGCTCTACATGGAGATGATGCCGGTCGCGATCGCGGCGCTGCTCTTCACGCACGCCATCCACATCATCGTGTCAATACGGCCCAGACGCCCGCTCCTTCTCTTTATCGAGCATCTGCGCGAACGATTCTTCACGGTCGAACGCATCGCCTTCGCATTGCCTTTGCTGTTGTTCATCCCTCTTTTCGGCGGCGCTTTTACGGTCATGAAGGCGAGCATTCCGTCGATCAATCCGTTCTCGTGGGATCCGTTCTTCTACGAGCTCGACCGGACGATACATTTTGGATACTCACCGTGGGAGCTGATCCAGCCGATCGTCGGTCATCCGTTCGTAAGCTGGGCGATCAACTGGTTCTACAATCTCTGGTTCTTCGTGCTGTCTTATGTCTGGGTGTGGCAGGCGTTCAGCCTGAAGAATCCCACGCTTCGATTGCGCTTCTTCTACTCCCTGCTGCTGACATGGATTCTGTTCGGCGTGGTTGCCGCAACGATCTTTTCGTCGGCCGGTCCGTGCTTCTACGGTCGCGTCGTGTCGGGTCCGAGCCCCTACGCCGACTTGATGCGGTATCTCTACGAAGCAGACAAGCAGTTCCCGATCTGGGCGCTCGATGGGCAGGCCTATCTCTGGGAGAACTTCACCTTCCGCGAGGTGAAGCTCGCAGCGGGAATTTCGGCGATGCCGAGTATGCATATCGCCATGTCGTTTCTGTTTTTCCTGGTCGGTCGCGCAACGGCGCCATGGATCGGGCGCGCTTTCCTGTTCTATCTGGTCGTCATGCTGATCGGCTCGGTTCATCTCGGCTGGCACTATGCCGTGGACGGATATTTCAGCATTATCGGCGTCTGCCTCGTCTGGTGGGTCGCCGGAAAGTTGGCGCGGCATGCGTCGCGCTACGAGACCTCCGTCGACCGGGCGGGGTAGCTCGGATGCCGCGCGATCGAAACCGATAACAGGCCGCCATGACGCGCCGCGACGTCTACGATTCCGTACTGTTCTCGGGGCCCGCGACCTATATGGGCGTGCCGTTTTCGCACGACCTGACGGATGCGCGGGCCGCCATTCTCGGCGTGCCGTTCGATTGCGGGCGGCATCCGTCGCGCATCGGCGCGCGCGCGGGCCCGTCCGCGATCCGCCAGCAATCGCCGCTGGTGCGCGAGCTGCTCGACGATGCCGGTCTCGATCCGCTGGCAGAGCTCGGCGTGGTCGATTGCGGCGACGTGCGCGTGACGCCCGGCGCGATCGACGGCTCCTTCGCCAATATCGAGGCCGCCGTGCACCGTATCGCGGCGGCTGGCACCGTCCCGGTCACGATGGGTGGCGACGGCGCCGTCACGCTGCCGCAGCTGCGGGCGCTGCACCGTGTCCACGATGGCTTGTGCGTGCTGCACTTCGACGCGCACACGGATACCTACGAGGGCAGCGGCGCCGATACCTACAACAACGCCACGACCTTCACCCGCGCCGCCGAGGAAGGCATCGTCGATGTGGCGAACTCGATCCATGTCGGCTGCCGCGGGCCGGTCGACATCGAGCGCATCGCCGGGCAGACGCGGGGGCGCGGCTACGAGCTGATCGATGCGCGCGATTTCTTCCGGCGTGGCAGCGAGGCGGCCGTCGCCCACATTCGCGAAAGGCTCGCTGGCCGGCCGGTCTATCTCTGCTTCGACATGGATTTCTTCGACCCGTCCGTCGCGCCCGGCGTCTGCACGCCGACCTGGGGCGGGGCAACGGCGCGGGAGGGGATCGAGCTGCTGCGCGCATTGGCTGGCCTGCGGATCGTCGCGATCGACGTCAACACCGTGAGCCCGCCGCACGACGTCAACGGCCAGACCGCCTTCCTGGCCGCGCAGGTCATGCTGGAGGCGATCGCCCTGGTGGCGCGCCGCCGCCGCAACCGGCCCGCGGACTGATCCGGCAGGCGCTTTTCGTCGCGCCGCTTTGACCGCTAGGATGCCGCGCGACCGGTTCGGCCGAGGCGGCCGGGCGGCGACAGCGGGGGCCAGACGCGCATGAAAAGCCATTACAGGGCGGTCGTGATCGGCGGCGGCGTCGTCGGCTGCTCGGTGCTCTATCACCTGACCAGACGCGGCTGGACCGACGTCGCGCTGATCGAGCGCTCGGAGCTCACCTCCGGTTCGACCTGGCACGCCGCCGGCGGCATGCACACGCTCAACGGCGATGTGAACATGTCGTTCCTGCAGGCCTACACGATCAAGGTCTATAACGAGATCGAGCAGGAATCGGGCGAGAGCTGCGGCATCCATCGCGCCGGCTGCCTCTATCTCGCCGGCACCGAGGCGCGCCACGATTTCTTCAAGTCCGAACGCGCCAAGGCGCATCATATCGGCCTCGATCTCGATTTCGTCTCGCTCGAGGAGGCGGCGCGCATCCATCCGCTGGTCGAGATGACATATTTCCGGGCGGCCTTGTTCGACCCGAACGACGGCCATGTCGATCCGAACGGCGTCACCAACGCCTATGCCAAGTCGGCGCAGAAACGCGGCGCCGAGATCGTCAAGCGCAACCCGGTCAGGGAGCTGCACCAGAAGAAGGACGGCGGCTGGCGCGTCGTGACCGAGCAGGGCACGATCGAGGCGGAGTATGTCGTCAATGCCGGCGGGCTCTGGGCGCGCGAGATCGGCCGCATGGCGGGCGTCGAACTGCCGATCGTGCCGATGGAGCACCAGTACATCCTCACCAACGATCTGCCGGAGCTGGTTGCGCTCGATCACGAGCTGCCGATGGCGATCGATTTCGAGGGCGAGAGCTATTCGCGCCAGGAGCGCAAGACCTTTTTGATCGGCACCTACGAGCACGATGCGCGGCACTGGGCGGTCGACGGAACGCCGGCCGATTTCGGGCACGAGCTGCTGCCGCCCGATCTCGACCGCATCGCGCCGCACATGGCGATCGCGATCGAGCGTTACCCGATTCTCGAGAAGGGCGGCATCAAGCGCGTCGTCAATGGCGGCATGGTGTTCGCGCCCGACGGCAATCCGATCATCGGGCCGGTGCGCGGCCTCTCCAACTATTTCTGCGCCTGCGGCGTGATGGCGGGCTTCAGCCAGGGCGGCGGCGTCGGGCTTGCGGTCGCCAACTGGATCGTCGACGGCGAGCCGGGCATGGACGTGTTCGCGATGGATGTCGCGCGCTTCGGCGAATTCGTCACGCGCGACTTTCTCCTGAAGAAGACCGAGGAGAATTACCAGCGCCGCTTCATGCTGACCTTCCCAAACGAAGAGCTGCCCTCGGCACGCCCCGGCAAGAAGACGCCGGTCTACGATGCGCTCAAGGCCGAGGGCGCCCTCTTCGGCATGAGTTTCGGGCGCGAATATCCGCTCTGGTTCGGCAAGCCCGGCAGCGATCCGAGCGAGACGCCGAGCTATCGCCGCTCGAATGCGTTCGAACATGTGCGCGTCGAAACGCGCGCGGTGCGCGAATCGGTCGGGATCTGGGAGACCTCGGGCTATTTCAAGGTCGGGATCGCCGGTCCGAATGCCGCTGCATATCTCGACGGTATCGTCGCCAACAGACTGCCCTCGCGGCCCGGTCGCACCACGCTCTGCCCGGTGCTGACGCCGGCGGGACGCATTGCCGGCGATCTCACGGTGACGCGGCTCGAGAGCGACCGGTTCCTGCTGATCGGCTCCGGCCCGGCCGAGGAATATTATCTGCGCCTGTTTACCTCGAAGCTGCCGGCGGGCGGCGGGGTCGAGCTCGTCGACCGGACCGAAACGCTCTGCGGCTTCTCGATCAGCGGGCCGAACGCGCGCGACCTGCTCGCCGCGGTTGTCGGCGAGGATGTTTCCGATCCCGCATTTCCGTTCCTCGCCTCGCGCCCGATGGCGATCGGCAATGCGCGGCCGCTGGTGGCGCGCATCTCCTTCACCGGCGAGCTCGGCTACGAGCTTTATATGTCGGCGGGCGAGCAGCTCGCCGTGCATCGCGCGCTGACCGAGGCGGGCAAGAAGTTCGGGCTCAGGCCGTTCGGCGTGCGCGCGCTCAACGCGCTGCGCCTCGAAAAGGGCTACGGCGCCTGGGGCCGCGAATACACGATGGACTACACGCCCTTCGAGGCCGGGCTGACGCCGTTCGTGAAGCCCGACAAGGGCGCATTCATCGGACGCGACGCGGCGGCGAATGCGGCCAAGGTCGCGCCGAAGCGGCGCCTCACTCTGTTCGCGATCGACGCGAAAGACGCCGATCCGTTCGGCGGCGAGCCGATCTTCCAGGACGGTCGTTGCGTCGGACGGTTGACCTCCGGCGGCTACGGTCACTGGGTCGAAAAGAGCCTGGCGCTCGGCTACGTCCCGGCCGAGTCTGTCGCAAAGGGCAAGGGCTTCACGGTCGAGATTCTCGGCGAGCGTCTGGCGGCGGAATTGCTGTCGAAGCCGCCTTACGATCCCGAAGGACATCGGTTGCGGGGCTGATGCGCGTCGCTCCCGACAGTCTCGGTGCGATTCACGATCTCGTCGCCGGCAACGCGACCGACGGTGCCGCCATCGCCCGCGCGGTTGCGGCACGCGCCGGGCTGCTGCGCCGGCTCGGTGCCGGGCCGGGCGACCGCATCGTCATCGCCCATGGCGGCAGCACGCATTTCTTCGCCGATCTGCTCGGCGTCTGGCAGGCCGGCGCCTGCGCGGCCTGCGTCAATGCCGCGCTGACGCCGGAGGAGCTCGCGAACGTCACGCGCTTCGTCGAAGCGAAGCTCGTGCTGATCGGCGACAATTTCAGGGGCGGCGAGCCGGGCGCGCGGCTGGTGGACACGCGCAGCGAACGCGCCGCGAGCGACGAATCGGGCCTGGCGGGATCGCTCGACGATCCGGCGCTGATCCTGTTCACCAGCGGCACGACCGGCGATCCCAAGGGCGTCGTGCATACGTTCCGCTCGATCGTCGCGCGGCTCGCGCTCAACCGGCTGCATTTGCCGCCGGCGACACTGGCGCGCACGCTCTGCGTCCTGCCGACGCATTTCGGGCACGGGCTGATCGGCAATTGCCTGACGCCCTGGCTCGCGGGTCATGCGCTGTTCCTCTATCCACCGACCGGCGTCGCCGGCGCCGCCAAGCTCGGCGAGATACTCGAAGGCCATCGCATCACCTTCATGAGCTCGGTGCCGAGCTTCTGGAAAATCGCGCTCAAATCCGGCAAGCCGCCGTCGGTGCGCAGCCTGAAGCGCGTCGGCATCGGCTCGGCGCCGCTGGCCGCCGATCTCTGGACGAAGGTCGGCGAGTGGACCGGCGCGGTCTCGGTCTCGAACATGTACGGCATCACCGAAACCGCGAACTGGATCGGCGGCGCCTCGTCGGCGGAGGATCAGCCCGAAGACGGGCTGATCGGCCGGCTCTGGGGCGGCAGTGCCGCGGTGCTCGGCGAGGACGGCGTGTTGCGGCGCGAGGGCGAGGGCGAATTGCTGGTGCAGACGCCGAGCCTGATGCAGGGATATTTCAGGCGTCCCGACCTGACCGAGCCGGTGCTGAAGGGCGGCTGGTTCCATACCGGCGATACCGGTCGCATCGATGCGGACGGCACGATGCGCCTCGTCGGACGGCGGAAGGACGAGATCAATCGCGCCGGACAGAAGGTCAACCCGGCGGAGATCGACCTGTTCCTCGAGCGCCATCCGGCGGTCGCCGAAGCCTGCTGCTTCGGCCTGCCCGACGCCGTCAGCGGCGAAGTCGTCGCGGCGGCGGTGCGGCTCGCCGAGGGCGCCCGCGAGGATGCGCGCAGCCTGCGCGGCTGGGCCGGCGAGAGGCTGCGGCACGAGCTGGTGCCGGAGAAATGGTTCATTTTGCCGGAGATTCCAAAGACCGATCGTGGCAAGGTGTCCCGCCGCATCGTCATGCAGGCCTGCCTCGACAGCATCCGGAAGTGATCGACCCGCGATGAACGAACCGAAGCCGCCGGCCCCGGGCGCCGCCAACCGGCCGCATCGGGACCGGCCCGACCCGAATCGGCCGACCCCGAACGATCCGGCGCGGCCGGCGGGCGCGGGCGGTCCGCTGCGCAACCAGGCCGGCGTCGGACAGCTTCGGCAGCGCCAGAGCGCGCAGCCCGGCGGCCGCCCGCAGGGTCAGGGCCAGGGCATGCGCCCGCAGGGCCAGCGTGCGGGTGGCCAAGGGCAGGGCGCGGGCGGCCAGCGCGCGCAGGGTGGCGGCCAGCCGCGGAAGCAGCCCGCCAGACGGCCGCCGGGGCCGCCGATCCGGCTCGAGACCGCGAACTACGTCGTGCGTTCGATCGAGCATGGCGACGTCAACGAGGACTATCGCGACTGGACGCACGACCAGGAGATCATGGCCGGCGTCAATTCCGCGCCGACCCAGATGACGATCGAGGACATGCACAAATACGTCGATCGTTTCGACAACCGGAACTCGTTCCATTTCGGCATTTTCGACAAGAATGCCGGCAACCGGATGATCGGCTTCTACGTCATCTATCGGGACCGTCGGCACAATCTGGCGCAGACCAATGTCGTGATCGGGGACAAGAACTATTGGGGCAAGGCGGTGGTGCTCGAGACCCGCTCCGCCGTGCTCGATTTCCTGTTCGACGTCGTGAAGGTCGGCAAGATCTGGGGCAACCCGATGGTGCGGAACATCCGCTCGGTCTTCAATTACAAGGCGCAGGGTTTCGTCGCCGAGGGCGTGCTCAGGCGTCACCGCGTCGATCCCGACGGCAAGCGCGTCGACCAGGTGATGTTCGGCCTGCTGCCCGAGGATTGGGAACGACAGAGGAAGATTCTCGCCGAAACCGGCAAGCTGCCGCAGGAACCCAAGAAATGAATCCGGCCGATCGCGCGCGCAAACTTCTGGCGGAGGCGCTCGAGGTCGATCCGGCGCAGTTGCCGGCCGATGCCTCCGTCACGACCATGCAGGAATGGGACAGTCTCGCGCATCTGCGCCTGATCGAGGCGATGGAGCGGGAGCTCTCCGGCGAGCTGCCGCCGGAGATGGTCGTCTCGATCGGGTCGCTCGACGATGTCGTGCGCGTGATTTCGGAGCGCGCGCTGGCCTGAATTTCCCTCGAACGCGCGCTGCGGCTGCGGTCAGGCGCGGCGTACGGTCGGCAGGGCGATCAGCACGATGGCGCCGCCGACCAGGACCAGCGCGGCGATCACGTCCCAGCCGACCGGCTCGCCGAGCGCGAGCGTGCTCGAGACCACGCCCACGACCGGGATCAGCAGCGTGCCGAGCGCCGAGATCGAGGCCGGATAGATCGAGACCACGCGATACCAGGCCCAGTGGCAGAAGATCGTCGGAATCAGCACGGCATAGGCGCAGGCCAGCCAGGCCGTCGCGCTCGCCGAGGCCGGATCGAATCCCCGGTCGAGGATGAAGGCGCCGATCACGACGGGGATGCCGCCGATCAGCATCTGCCAGCCGGCGAGCGCCGTGATCGAGAGATCCCAGCGCACCAGCTTGAGCGCAACGGTGCCCGACGCCCAGGTGAAGCCGCCGGTCGCCATCAGCAGGATGCCGAGCGAAACGTTGGCGAACTGCATCCGGGCCGGAATCAGCAGGCAGGCAATGCCGGCCATGCCGAGCACGAGGGCCGCCACGATCCGGCGCGTCAGCTTCTCGTGCAGCACCAGCACGGCGAGCAGCGCGGTCCAGACGGGCATCGTGTAGGCGACGATGGCGGCCCGGCCCGCCGGCATGTTGACCAGGGCAAAGGCCGACAGGAGCTGCCAGGCCGTCACGTTGATCAGGCTCACGACGATCAGCGGTTTGATCTCGGCGCGTTTCAGCTTCAGCCGGTTGCCGGCAAACCGCGCGATCATCAGGAGACCGGCGGCGCCGACGACGACCGTGATGGCCCTGAAGGTAAACACCGGAATCTCGTCGACGGCGGTCTTCATCGCCGGCCAGTTGATACCCCAGAAAAATGTCAGCCCGGCGAGCAGCAGCAGGCCGATGCGCGAATCGGCGAGGGCTTTCGGCGAAGCGGCACCGATCGACATGGCGCGGAATTCAGGCCTGGCCGGCGCGCCGTTTCGCCTGGCGCTCGGCGAGCTCTTCGAGCAGCGCCTGCTTCCGATCCGGCATCAGGACGATCCAGTCGCGGATCTCGTCGATGGTGCGCGCGCAGCCGAGGCACCAGCCGGTCTTCTCGTCGATCGTGCAGACGCTGATGCAGGGCGAGGGCGGGCCCGAGCGCAGCAGCCGCAGCCGTTCCGCGCGGCGCAGTTCGCGGTCGCGCTGATGCCGGTCGCGCCTGTCATCCATGGGAGGAGGAGCTCCGGTCGCTTCCGCCGGCCTCGGCGGGCAGGGCAAGCGGGTCGTCGCTGTCGTCGATGATCGGCAACGAATCCTCGCCGTCGCGGGCCGCGCGCCCACCGGCCGACGCTTCGTTTTTGCCCGCACGCACCGCATCGCCGCTGCGGCCGACCAGCTTTTCGTAGAGCGCCGGGTCGGTATCGCCTTCGCTGCCGAAAATCAGAACCCTGGCATCGTTCCGCAAATCGAGCGCTTCGCGCGCGGTGCGATCGCCGGCCGCCGCGATGAGCCCCGCCAGACCCCCGACACCGGATTCGCCGCCGACCACGGGCTTGTCGCCGCCGATCCCGCGGGCGAGCGCCCGCATCGCGCGCACGGCTTCGCTGTCGGGCAGTGTCATGAAGGCGTTCGATCCGGCGCGGATGACCTCCCAGGCGACGGGCGAGACTTCGCCGCAGGCAAGCCCCGCCATCAGCGTGTCGAGCTTGCCGGAGGCCCTGGCCGGCCGGCCCGCCAGCGCGGACTGGTATACGCAATCGGCCGCGTTCGGCTCGACGATGACGACCGACGGCCGCTCGGCGCCGAGACGCTGCCAGAGCCGCGCGATCGCCGCCGCCGGCAATCCGCCGACACCGGCCTGGATGAAGAGATGGCTCGGCCGCGTCGTCTTCGGCAACTGCCGGAGCGCCTCGTCCACCATCACGCCGTAGCCCTGCATCACCAGCTTCGGAATTTCGGTATAGCCGGCATAGGACGTATCCGAGATCACCTGCCAGCCGTTCGCGGCCGCCTCGGCGGCACAGATGCGGACGGAATCGTCGTAGTCGCCCTCGATACGCCGGACCTCGGCACCGAATTTCTCGATCGCCGCCTTGCGACCTTCGCTCACCGTTGCATGGATGTAGATCACCGCGCGGCAGCCGAACAGCGAGGCGCCCCAGGCAACCGAGCGGCCGTGATTGCCGTCGGTTGCCGTCGCCACCGTCATCCTTCCGGTCGCCTCGCGCAGGGAACCTCCGAGCAGCGTCCTGCTGTCGACCGTTTTGCCGGTTTCCGACCCGAGCCGCTCGGCCAGCCAGCGGAAGACCGCGTAGGCGCCGCCGAGCGCCTTGAAGCTGCCGAGCCCGAAGCGCAACGCTTCGTCCTTGTACCGGAGCGAACCGATCTTCAGCGTCTTCGCAAGACCCGGCAGATCGCGCAGCGGCGTCGGCGCGTAGCCCGGCCAGTTCTCGATCTCCTGCCGCGCGGCGGCGAAATCCTCCTCGCTCAGCACCGCGTCGAGGGCGACCGGATAGGGTTCGTCGGGCAGGGCGGCGAGGGCGTTCGGTATCAGACGCATGGCGGCTGGACTGTTTCCCGGGCGGCGGGGCGCCCGTTAATATCACGAATTGCCTGCCGTCGCCCTGCCCGTCAGGGCCGCAAGCCCGGTGTCGCCCGCGAGCCCATGAAACAGCGCGTTACCCTCCGCCAGTTGCGCCTGTGGTCCGGGCTGGTGCTGTTCGCCTATGTCGCGAGCCACCTCGCCAACCATGCGCTGGGCCTGGTGTCGCTCGATACCATGGAGGCGTTCCGCGAAAGGCTTTTCGCCAATGTCTGGCGGGGTATCGGCCTGCCGTTCCTGGCGGCGGCGCTGCTCATTCATGTCGCGCTCGCCTTCTGGGCGATCTACAGCCGGCACAGTTTCCGTCTGCATCGCTGGGAATGGGCGCAGCTTCTGCTCGGTTTTGCGGTGCCGCCGCTGCTCGCGGTCCACCTGATCGGCACGCTGGGCGCGTCGCTTCTCTACGGCATCGAACCGACCTACGTCTTCGTGCTGCTGGCAACCTGGGTCGAGGGCGGGCGCAACCTCGTCCAGCAGGTGCTGGTCCTGTTCGTCGCCTGGCTGCATGGCTGCATCGGCCTGCATTTCTGGCTGCGGCTGAAACCCCGGTACCGCGACTGGCAGGCCTGGTTCTTCGGGTTCGCGCTGCTGCTCCCGGTGCTGGCCTTTCTCGGTTTCGCCGCTGCCGGCCGCGAGGTCGCGGTGCTTGCGACCGATCCCGCCTGGCTGGCGTCAGAAATGATTCGCATCGGGCCGATCTCGCCGGAAGGGATCGCGCAGCTCTATCGCATCGAGAAATACGTCGTGAGCGGGTTCGCGCTGCTGCTGGCCGGCGCGCTGGCGGCACGGCACTTGCGCGCATGGCTGCACCGTCGCCGCGCGATCCGCGTCAGCTACCCGGGCGGGCGCAGCATCGTCGTCGGGCCGGGCACCACGCTGCTGGAGGCAAGCCGCATCGGCGGCATCCCCCATGCCAGCGTGTGCGGCGGTCGCGGACGCTGTTCGACCTGCCGCGTCCATGTCGATGCCGGCGCCGATCATCTGCCGCTGGCCTCCGTCTCCGAGACGGCGGTGCTGCAGCGGGTCGGCGCCGGGCCGGATGTACGGCTCGCTTGCCAGGCGCGGCCGACGGGTCCGGTTTCGATCACGCCGCTGCTGCCGCCCTCCGCGAGCCCGCGCGATGCGCACGCCCGGCCCGGTCACCTGCAGGGCCAGGAGGCCGAGATCGCCATCCTGTTTGCCGACCTGCGCGCCTTCACGGCGTTCACCGAGGGCAAGCTGCCCTACGACGTCGTTTTCATTCTCAACCGCTATTTCCGCGCCATGGGCACCGCGGTCGAGCAGGCCGGCGGCCATCTCGACAAGTTCATCGGCGACGGGGTGATGGCGCTGTTCGGCGTCGGCACCGGCGTCGCCGAGGGTGCGCGGCGCGCCCTCGATGCGGCCCGCCACATGGCGATCAATCTCGACGAGATGAACCGCGCGCTGTCGCACGATCTCGACCGGCCCTTGCGTATCGGCATTGGCATTCATGCGGGGCCGGCGATCGTCGGCGAGATGGGCTATGGCGCGGCGGTCGCGCTGACGGCGGTCGGCGACAGCGTCAACACCGCGAGCCGCATCGAGGCCCTCACGAAGGAACTCGACTGCCAGCTCGTGATCTCGGAGTCGGTCGCCGCGGCGGCCGGCCTCGTCCTCGACGGGACGGAGCGGCGCGAAATCGCCATTCGCGGACGCGCCGAGCCGCTTTCGGTGATCGGTATCCGGAACGCCGTCGACCTGCCGGCCTTCGACTGAGGCAGAGCCCCCGAGCGAACAGGGCGAACCTTTCGGTTCGCCCCGCTGCAACCGAACGAAAGTGCGGCGTTCAGCTGGCGCCGCCGGCGGCCTTGAATTCTGCGATCTCTTCGGCGAGGTCCTCGTATTCCTCGCAGTCGGAATCGCAGACAACGGCCAGGACCGCGAGCCGCTCCTCGGCCTTCGGAAGATCGTTCATCTCGAGATAGAGCTCGCCGAGATACTCGTTGGCACCGAGATGCTGCGGCTCCTGCGCCAGCGCGGCCGTGTAGAAATCCAGCGCGGTCACACGGTCGCCGAGCTTGCGATGGCTGAAGCCGAGCCAGTTCAGCACATCGGCATTGTCGGGCTCTTCGGCGCGCGCCTGCTCGAGCAGTGCGATCGCCTCCCGGTATTCTTCGTCGTCGATATAGTCCTCCGCATCGTCGATCAGGTCGTCGACGGTGGGATTGTTGCTGTTGGAAGAGGCGTCGGTGTTTTTGTTGCCGCCGCCGCCTGCAGCATCCACCGTTACGGGCTGAAACAGGAAGGCGAACCCGGCGGACAACAGCAAAGCGGCTACAAGGCGCGGAAAGGTCAATTGGGGCATGGCTGCGGTCTCCTGCGTGGAAAAGACCCGTTCAACTCAGGCCGTTGGCTTCCTTGTATTCGGCGATCGCATCCTCCAGCTCGTCGAACTCTTCGCAATCGCTGTCGCATGCTTTCGCCAGCACGGCCAGACGCTCTTCCGCGTTGGCAAGATCGTCCATCTGGAGATAGAGCTCGCCGAGATACTCGTTGGCGCCGAGATGCTCCGGTTCCTGCGCCAGCGCGGCGGCGTAGTATTCCAGCGCCTTCGGGCGATTCCCGAGCTTGCGATAACTGTATCCGAGATAGTTCAGGATATCGGCATTGTCCGGCTCTTTGGCCAGCGCCTGGTCCAGCACGGCAATCGCCGTCTTGTACTGTTCGTCGTCGATGAAATCCTCGGCATTGGCGATCAGCCTGCCGACCTCTTCATTGCCTGTGTTCGAGGCGGCTTCGTTCGAGTCGCTGCCGCCGAAGCCAAATGCCGCCGCCGGATGGCCCGCGACCAGAAGGCCGAACAAGAGCAGCGCCGCGAAGCGGATGGACAGGAACGAACCGGCGGCCATGCGGATCTCCCAAGTCGGAAACAGCGTCTTCTCGACGCAAGGGGATGATAACGCCGCGCCACGGCGCTTGTCAGGGGCAATGGCAAGGCGGGTCGGGAAGGTTACCGGTGGGTGTGCCGGTTTCCCGGTTGCCTGCTGCAGGATGCCCGAGACGGCTTCAGGCGGCCGGCCGATGACGGCCGACTTCCGCCCGGATTTCCCGACCGGAACGATCGGCCGCCGGATCAGGATCGGCAAGGCGGCCATGGCGGCGATCAGCCGGTCATCGCGGACATCGCCGTGATCGGGCCCTTGCTCGCGCTGGGGCGCCTCCTGGCGCCCTATCGGCTCGTGCGGTTCGAGGCCGCCCCCCGGGCAGGCCGGGCAACTCGCACAGCCGGGCCGGGGAAGGCGGCTCATCGACAGGGCCGACGATCGACGGTTCGATGCCGCGTTCCCGCAGGAGCGCGAGCGTCGCGCGCGATTGGCTCCGGCACGGATCGTGACAGCGCGCGACCTTTGTGACCCGAGCCCGCGCACCCGCGCCGCGCCCGTCAATGGGACGGAGCGACGGAACGGCGGCATGTCAATCGCCGGCGGTCCGGCCGATCGCCGCAAGCAGCGCCGCCTCGTCGGGCAATGCGAGCGCGCGGCGGGCGGTCGGATAGTCGAAGCCCGCACGACCCAGCGCCGCGAGATCGCGACGGTGCGCTGCCTGTCGCCCGGCCTTCGGTCGCATAGGCCCGAGCCGGCGTCGTCGCACGAAACGACAGGCGGCACGGAAATCGGCATCGGGGTCGCGTTGCCTGAGATCGCCGATCGCGCCGTCGATGGCTTCGGCGGCGACACCCTTGGCGGTCAGGCGCGCACGGATGCGTCGTGCCGGCTCGCCGCGCCGATGCAGAGTCTCGGCGCGCTGCGCGGCGTAGCCGGTATCGTCGATGAGGCCGGCGCGTACGAGGCGCGCCATGACCGCCTCGATCGCCGGTGCGACGGCGGACCGGTCCGGCTCCCGGCCGGCCCGCCGCGCTTCGCGCAGGGCACGCCGCCGCAGCACGCGGCGCAGGTTCTCCGCCGAGCTGGCATGGCGTCCGAGATAATCGAGCGCCGCCGCATGCCAGGCCTCGACCATGGCGTCGGCGTCGTCGGTGCGTGGCGGGTTGCGGGCCATGCGGGCAGCATAGGTCCGGCGCCCTCGCTACGACCAGCGAATGCCTGCCCCGAACCGATCGCATGGCGGCGAGCCCGCGGCATTGCGCCGACCGGCCGGCCCCGCCTATGGTGGCGCGCCATTCGGCAACGGTTCCATCGAGCTCATGCAAGTCACCGCGCCGCGCCACCGTCGCGTCGGACCGATCAACTGGATCGGCCTCTGGACGCTCTACCACAAGGAAGTCTGGCGCTTCGTCAAGGTATCGACGCAGACCGTCGTCGCACCGGTGGTGACGTCGCTGCTGTTCCTCGCGATCTTCTCGCTTGCACTCGGTCGTTCGGTACAGCAGATCGGTGGCGTCTCGTTCGCCGAGTTCCTGGCGCCCGGCCTCGTCATGATGTCGATGGTGCAGAACTCGTTCGCCAACACCTCGTCCTCGCTGGTGATCGCGAAGGTGCAGGGCAGCATCGTCGACCTGCTGATGCCGCCGCTGTCGCCGGGCGAGATCGTGCTGGCCTTCGCATTCGGCGGTCTCACGCGCGGGCTCGCGGTCGGACTGGCGGCAGTTTCGGGCATGAGTCTCTTCGTGCCGATCCTTCTGCACGACGTCGGCATGATCCTGTTCCATGCCGTCGCCGCGAGCCTGCTGCTGGCGCAGCTCGGGATTCTCGGCGGCATCTGGGCGGAGAAATTCGATCACATTGCGGCCGTGACGAATTTCGTCGTGACGCCTTTCGCATTTCTGTCCGGTGCATTCTACTCGGTCGAGCGGCTACCCGATCCGTGGCATGCGATCGCGCACGCCAATCCGTTTTTCTACATGATCGACGGGTTCCGCTACGGGTTCATCGGCCATGCCGACGGTTCGCTGCCGGCCGGCGTCGCGGTCCTACTCGTCGCCAACGGGCTTCTGCTGTGGCTGAACTGGCACCTGTTCTCGATCGGCTACAAGACCCGGCCGTGATCGAGCTGCGATCGATGTCGCCGGAAGTCCGCCTGCCGGTGCGGCCGCGCCGTTTCGGCCGGATTAACCGCATCGGTCTCTGGACGCTATACCGGCGCGAGATCCGGCGCGATCTCGCCTTTCAGATCGACAGTCTCTGGGGGCCGGTGGTTTCCAACCTGCTGTTCCTGGCGGTGTTCGGACTTGCCGCAACGAACGGCTCCATGGGCGGCGACACCGCGACGCTGATCGACTTCGTTGCGCCCGGTCTCGTGACCTTTGCAATCGTCAGCCGGTCGTTCGAACTGTCCGCGGCCTCGCTGCTGTTCGACAAGCTCGAAGGCGTCATTGCGGACGTGCTGCAGCCCCCGATCGGACCGCTGGAACGGCTGGTTGCTCTCGCCGCCGCCGCCGTCTCCATCGGGCTGCTCGGCGGCTCCATCCTGGCAGTCATCACGCATTTCTTCGTCGACATGGTGCCGGCAGCGCCGATCGCGCTGCTCGTCTTTGCGGTGCTGAGCGCGCTCATGCTCGGGCTTGCGGGCATGATCGGCGGGCTGTGGGCACGGCGTTGGGAACACTTCTCGATGCTGACGACCTATTTCGTGATCCCGGCTTCCTATCTTTCGGGCATGTTCTATCCGCTCGATGCGCTGCCGGGTTTCGCGCGCGCGCTCACGCTGCTCAACCCGATCTTTTATGCGATCGACGGCGTGCGTTACGGATTCACGGGTAGCGCGCAGGCGTCGCTGGCAACCGGGCTGCTCTATCTGCTCGCAATGAATGTCGTTCTCGGTACTGTCGTCTACACGCTGTTCCGGCGCGGCTGGCGGCTGAAACAGTGACGGCCGGGCGGCCGGCCCGCGGCCTTTGTCGCTACCCGGAATCGCCACGGAAACCGGGCAGATCCGCGGCGTTCCGCGCGTTGACAGGCCCGGGACGAGGCCCGATAGTCTCGGCCTTTTCCGGGGAGCTCCGCCGAATGATTGCGCCGGTCATGCCGACCTACGCCCGCTACGACCTCGCCTTCGAGCGGGGCGAAGGCGCCTATCTCATAACCGCGGACGGAAGGCGCTATCTCGATTTTGCCAGCGGGATCGCGGTGACCGCGCTCGGCCACGCGCATCCGCATCTGGTCGCGGCGCTCAAGGCGCAGGCCGACAAGCTCTGGCACTGCTCCAATCTCTACCGGATTCCCGAGGGCGAACGGCTGGCGAAGCGACTGGTCGAGGCAACTTTCGCCGACAGCGTCTTCTTTACCAACTCCGGCGTCGAGGCGATCGAGTGCGGCCTCAAGCTGGTGCGCAAGTATCACGACGCGACCGGGCATCCCGAACGCTATCGCATCATCACGCTGACCGGCGCGTTTCATGGCCGCACGCTCGCGACCATCGCCGCCGGACGGCAGGAAAAACACACCAAGGGTTTCGAGCCGCTGGTCGACGGATTCGACCAGGTGGCTTTCGACAATCTCAACGAGCTGCGCGCGGCGATCACCCCCGAGACGGCTGCCATCCTGATGGAGCCGGTGCAGGGCGAAGGCGGCATGCGCGCTGCTTCGGCCGAGTACATGCGCGCGTTGCGTCAGGTCGCCGACGAATATGGGTTGCTGCTGTTTCTCGACGAGGTGCAGTGCGGCATCGGCCGCACCGGCAGGCTGTTCGCGCACGAGTGGACGGGCGTCAAGCCGGATATCGTGTCGACGGCCAAGGGCATCGCCGGCGGCTTTCCGATGGGTGCGTGTCTCGCGACCGAACCGGTCGCCTCGGCGCTGACGGCCGGCAGCCACGGCTCGACCTTCGGCGGCAACCCGCTGGCGATGGCGGTCGGCAATGCCGTGCTCGATGTGGTCCTCGCCGACGGATTCCTGCCGCGCGTCGATTGCATGGCGGATCTCCTGCGCCAGCGCGCCGAAACGCTGGTGAAGACGCATCCGCGCCGGTTCAACGGGCTGCGCGGCAAGGGGCTGATGCTGGGACTGCAGTGCGAAGTGACCAACACCGATATGGTCGCCGCGCTGATGAAGGGCGGCCTGCTGACGGTCGGCGCCGGCGACAATGTCGTGCGGCTGCTGCCGCCGCTGATCGTCGAGGAAGCGCAGATCGACGAGGCGGCCCGCATCATCGACGGGGTCTGCCGCGCCTGGCCGGGCCCGAACTGAGATGGCGGAAGGCAAGCTGCCGCCGCGGCATTTCCTCGACCTCGACCGTTTCCGGCCGGACGAGCTCCGGCGCATGCTCGAGGTCGGTGTCGCCTGCAAGCGGGGTCGACCGCCCGGCGGCAATCGTGCGCCGTTCGCCGGCAAGTCGTTGGCGCTGATCTTCGAGAAGCCGTCGACGCGTACGCGCGTCTCTTTCGAAGTCGGCATGAAAATGCTCGGCGGCGAGGTCATCGTGCTGGAGCAGCAGGGTTCGCAGCTCGGTCGCGGCGAGACGGTTGCCGACACCGCGCGCGTGCTGTCGCGCTATGTCGATGCGATCATGTTGCGCACGACGCGGGCCGAGAAGCTCGACGAGATGGCGTCGCACGCGACGGTTCCTGTCATTAACGGGCTGACGGACCAGACGCATCCCTGCCAGCTGATGGCCGACGTCATGACGTTCGAGGAGCATCGCGGTCCGATCGAGGGAAGACGCATCGCGTGGATCGGCGACGGCAACAACATGGCCACGTCCTGGATCCATGCCGCCGTGCGCTTCGGCTTCGAGCTGGCGATCGCCTGTCCGCGCGAGCTGACCCCGCCCGGCCAGGTGCTCGGTTGGGCAAAGAGCGAGGGCGGACGCATCAGCGTCTCCGGAAACATCGCCGAGGCGGTCGCCGGCGCCGACTGCGTCGTGACCGATATCTGGGTCTCGATGGGCGACGAGGACGATCGCGTCAATCGCGAGCAGCTTCTGGCGCCCTACCAGGTCGACGAGAAAGTGATGGCGCAGGCCAAGCGCGATGCCATCTTCATGCACTGCCTGCCGGCGCATCGCGGCGAGGAGGTAACGGCCGGCGTGATCGACGGGCCGCAATCCGTCGTCTGGGACGAGGCCGAGAACCGCCTGCATGCGCAGCAGGGCATTCTCTACTGGTGCTTCGACGCTCTTTGATGGACGGCGACGATTTCATCCTGCCCTTCGCGCTCGAGGGCCAGCCGGTGCGCGGCCGTCTGGTGCGGCTGGGACCGCTGGTCGACGAGATTCTCGGTCGTCATGCCTATCCGCGGTCCGTCGCCGGCCTCCTGGGCGAGCTTTTGACGCTCGCGACGCTGCTCGGTGATGCGCTCACCTTCGAGGGCATTTTCTCGTTGCAGACCAAGGGCGAGGGGCCCGTCCGGCTGATGGTCGCGGACAAGACCAGTGCCGGCGATCTGCGCGCCTATGCCCAGTTCGATGCGGATGCGCTCCGGCGCATCGAAGGCGAGGCCGGCACGCCGTCGCTGCCGCGCCTGACCGGACCCGGCTACCTCGCCTTCACCGTCGACCAGGGGCCGGATACCGACCGGTACCAGGGCATCGTCGAGCTGAACGGCGAAACGCTGGTCGATTGCATCCATCACTATTTCCGGCAGTCCGAACAGATCCGGACGGCGATCGTGTTCGCCGACGCGACCGACGGCCAAGGGCGCCGGCGGACCAGCGCGATCATGCTGCAGCGCATGCCGGCACCGTCCGATGCCGGCCGCGCGCCGGAGGAGGACATCGATGACGAGCATTGGCGCCGCGCCTGCCTGCTGCTGTCGACGGTGACCCGCCTGGAGCTGAACGACCGCAGCCTGCCGCCGAACGACCTGCTCTATCGCCTGTTCCACGAGGAGGGTGTGCGGGTGTTCGGGCGACGGGCCCTGCAGGCGAACTGCCGCTGCTCGCGCATGCGCGTCGAGCGCACGCTGGCGCAGTTGCCGCACGACGAGCTGGTCGAGCTGATCGAGGACGACCGGCTGACCGTGACCTGCGAGTTCTGCAACCGCAGTTACGGTTTCGACCGCGGCGAGATCGACCGGCTGTGCGCGGCTTGACCCGGCCTGCCATTGGCCGGCATGTCGTCGATCTGCAACCTTCGCCGCTTGCGAGTCGTCCGGAATGATCCGCTATGCAGTGAGCCGCCGCGCCGCGCTGGCGTCTGTCCTTCTGACGGGCGTCGCGCTCGCGGTAGCGGCCTGCAATTCGCCGCCGTCGCGCGGGCCGTTCCCCGAGCTCACCTACACGCACCTGCCGGATTTCCGGCTCGACGTCGCCACGATCGAGATCGTCGAGGCCTATCGGGCGCCCGGCACCGATCCCAACGTCGAACATCTCTTTCCGGTGACGCCCGCCCGGGCCGCCCGTCGCTGGGCCGAGGATCGGCTGGTGGCCGTCGGGATCGAAGGCTACGCGCGGTTCATTATCCTCGACGCCGGCGCGGTCGAGAACCGCAATGTGGCGCCGCCGGCGGGATCCGGCCTCAAGGGGGCGCAGGATCGCTACGACCTGCGCACGGCGGTCCGCATCGAGATCGTCAAGGCCAACGGCCTGCAGCGCTCGTTCGTCTCCGCCGAGGCGACCCTGCGCGACCATGTCGATCCGGCGACCACGCTGAACGAGCGCGAGCGCATCTGGTTCCGCGATCTCGAAGTCCTGATGAAGGCTCTCGATGCCCAGCTCGAGAGCGCGATCCAGGAAAATCTCGGTCCCTATCTGCGCTGACGATCAGCCGCGCCAGAAGGTCGGCGAGAACAGCACCAGCACGGTCAGCAGTTCGAGGCGCCCGAGCAGCATCGCGAAAGACAGGACCCATTTCGCCCCTGCCGGCAGGTCGGCATAGTGGCCGACGGGACCGATCCGGGAAACGAGGCCGGGGCCGACATTGGCAAGGGCCTGGCCGACCGCCGTCAGGCCGAGCGCGAGATCGCCGACGAACACGGCGAACAGCACCGACAGCACGGCGAACGAGGTCATATAGAAGAAGAAGAAGCCGAGCACCGAGCGGATGACCTCGTCGCCGACCGGCCGGCCATTGTAGGTCGTCATCTGCACGCGGTGCGGATGCACGAGACTGCGCAGCAGCCCGTGAGCGACGCCGCCCAGGATGCAATAGCGGAAGACCTTGATGCCCCCGGAGGTCGAGCCGGTGCAGCCGCCGAGGAACAGCAGCACCATGAAGCCCGCGACCGGCAGGCTGCCCCACAGCAGGAAATCCTCGCTCGCGAAGCCCGTCGTGGTGGCGATCGACACGACGTTGAAGGCCGAGGCGGTCAACGAATCCCAGAACGAGCGGTCGTTGACCGCCACCTGCCAGAGCGTCATCGCGAGGATGAAGGCCGAGACATACCCGGCATACCAGCGGGTCTGCAGATCGCGCCAGAGCGCCGCCGGATCGCCGCGCACCGCCTGCGCCAGGAGCACGAAGGTCGCGCCGCCGAGGAACATGAACAGCGTCACGATCCAGTGGATCAGCGGGCTGGGAAACGCCGCCAGCGAGATGCTGCGGGTCGAGAAACCGCCGGTCGAGATCGTCGTCATGGCGTGGCTCACGGCGTCGAACAGCGGCATGCCGGCGGCCGCCAGCGCAACCGCGCAGAGCGCCGCCAGCAGGAAATAGACCGAGATAAGGACGCCCGAGATCTGCGACATGCGCGGCCGGATCTTCTCCGACTTGTCGGACGATTCGGAACGAAACAGCTGCATGCCGCCGACCCGCAGCACCGGCAGAACCGCGACCGCGATCACCACGATTCCGATGCCGCCGAACATTTGGAGCATCGAGCGCCAGAGCAGGATGCCCTTCGACTGGGCGTCGACATCCGCAATGACCGACGAACCGGTCGTGGTCATGCCGGACATGGTTTCGAAATAGGCGTCGGTGAAATCGAGGTCGGAACTGCCCAGCATCAGCGGCGGCGCCGCGAACAGCGAAACCACCACCCAGGCCAGCGTCGTCAGCAGGAAGGCGCCGCGAACGGTGAACTCGAGCTGCTGCCCGGGCCGGAACGCGAGAGCCAGGCCGCCGCCGGCGGTTCCGGCAAAGACCGCACTCTCGACGAAAACCCGCCATTCGCGGTTTCCCTCGATCAGTTCGATCAGCGCCGGCAACAGCATGGCGGCCGCGAGCGCAATCAGCAGCAGGCCGAGAACGAACAGGACGGGGCGAAGGTCCGGCATCGCGGGGCGGGGATCCGCTGCGCGCGCGCCGACGGGCGCGCGGCCGCGATCAGACGTTCACGAGCTGCCCGCCGTGCGGGCTGCCGATGATCGAAAGGAACTCCCGCCGGGTCGAGGCGTCGCTGCGGAACGCGCCCAGCATCCGGCTTGTCACCATGCTCATGCCCGGCTTGTGCACGCCGCGCGTGGTCATGCACTGATGCGCGGCGTCGATCACGACCGCCACCCCGCGCGGCTGCAGCACCTCGTCGATCGTGTTGGCGATCTGCGCCGTCAGCTTTTCCTGGATCTGCAGCCGGCGGCTATAAATCTCGAGCACGCGGGCCAGCTTGGAAATGCCGATGACACGGCGGCGCGGCAGATAGGCGATGTGGGCCCGGCCGATGATCGGCGCCATGTGGTGCTCGCAGTGCGATTCGAACCGAATGTCGCGCAACACGACCATCTCGTCGTAGCCCTCGGTCTCCTCGAAGGTGCGGCTCAGCACCTCGACGGGATCGATGCCGTAACCAGAGAAGAATTCCTCGTAGGCCCGGACGACGCGCGCCGGCGTGCCGCCAAGCCCCTCGCGATCGGGATCGTCGCCGGCCCAGCGGATGAGGGTCCGGACCGCCGTCTCGGCCTCCTCGCGGCTGGGCCGTTCGACGCTTGCCGAGCCGTCGGCCGGTGTCGGGCGCTGGATTTCGTTCATCGCATTGCGATCCCTTCGAGCGACGGTCTGCCGCCGCGGTTCAGTTCAGCTTGACCGGCTGATGCGGGCTGTCGAGCGAGAAAGCGGGCACCGCGACATCGAAGCGATTTCCGTCGCCGGTTTCCATCTGATAGGTCCCGACCATGAAGCCCGAGGGAGTCGGCAGCGGCGTGCCGCTGGTGTATTCGAAACTCTCGCCGGGTTTCAGGACCGGCTGCTCCCCGACCACGCCCGCCCCGCGCACCTCCTGCACCCGGCCCAGCGCGTCGGTGATGCGCCAGTAGCGCGTGCGCAGCTGCACGGTCTCGCCGCCCTTGTTCTCGATCCGCACGTGATAGGCCCAGACGAAATGCTGCTCGTCCGGCGAGGACTGGTCCTCGAGATAGATCGGCCGAACCGTGACCTCGATCGAGCGCGTGGTTTCGGAGTACATGCTCGCTTCCTGCCCTGGGGCATCGGCGTTGAGCCGGTTGCGCGCCCATTCTATCGCGGCGGGCGGTGAGGCCAAGGGCCCCGGCTGCGGCAGGAAATCGCGGGCTTTGCGGCGGTTTCAGATTTCGCACCGGCGCAAAGAGAAACGGCGCCGGGAACGTCCCGGCGCCGTCGAGAAGGGTCGCATCGTCTGCCGGCGTCACTGCTGGATGATGATCTCCGCCCGTCGATTGGCCTGCTCGCGCACGCCATCGGCGGTCGGCACGGCCGGCTCGGCTTCGCCGCGACCGGCGGTGGTAATCTGCGACGGCGACACGCCGCCCGCGATCAGGGCATCGCGGACCGCATCGGCACGTCGCAGCGACAGGCCCATATTGTAGTCGACCGAACCCGACAGGTCGGTGTGGCCGGTGACGGAGATCGGCGGCTGGCCGAGGCTCGCGGCGTCGCTGATCACGTCGTTGATGACCGCAGCCGCATCCGGACGAATGTCCGACTGATCCCAGTCGAAATAGACGATGTAGATGTCGACCATATCCGGTTCGACCTCCACGACCGGCTGCGGCGGCGCCATCAGGGCCTCGAGCTCTTCGAGGGCGGCGAAGAATGCGTCGCGGCAGGCCACGATGTGATCGATCTGGTGGTTCTCTTCCTGCTGCTCGACCCAGCAATCGAAACGACCCTGGGCGAGCGCCGCGAGCTCCGGATGCGAATCGCGGGCACCGGCATCGAGCGCGCGGACGAGGCGAGCGCGACCGTCGCGCATCTCCGCGAGGCTGCTGCCACCCTGCCACTCGTCCGGCAGCAACCAGCTGCGCCAGAACGATTCGTCCGGCGGCAGCATCCAGTTCTCGAGCTCTTCGGGCTGCACGACTTCGCCGGAGGCGGCCCGCAGGCCCTTCCCGGCGAAATAGTCCGCATCGGGCCAGTCGTACATCTCGCGCGCTTCGAACGTGACGATGTCGCGATACTCTCGCGTCAGGGCCTGCGTGAAGGGCGAGCCGGCGCCCTCCATCCACTCGGCCCGTTGGATCTGTGTCTGACCGCAGCCGGCGAGCAAAACCATCGCCGCCGCGGCACTCAGGATTTTCAATCCGCTCACGTTGGTCACTCCCTCTCTGCGGGCGCGGACGCACGCGCGCGCACCCGGCGCCGTGGCAAAACCGCCGCGCGGTTTCGCCTTGCGGGAGAGGTCGGGGGATCGACGGGACGATGCAAGGCTGCGAGGGCTTGCGGCGCGGCTGCGTATCGTGTCCGCAACAGATCGCATAAGCACCCGAAACAGCGGACGGAATCGTTACTTTTGCGGCCGCTCGCGTTTGGGAACGATGCGTCACCACAAAACGGTCACATCGTAAAAGGCGTGCTGCAGCGGCTCGAGTGACACGCGAGCGCTCCAAAAGAAAACGGCGCCGGGGGAAACCCGGCGCCGTCGAGAGAGGTGGTTCAGAACAGCGTTACTGCTGGATGATGATTTCCGCACGGCGGTTGGCCTGCTCGCGGACGCCATCGGCGGTGGGAACCGCAGGCTCCGCTTCGCCACGACCGGCCGTGGTGATCTGGTCCGGCGACACGCCGCCGGCGATCAGTGCATCACGCACCGAGTCCGCACGACGCAGCGACAGGCCCATATTGTACTCCGGCGAACCCGACAGGTCGGTGTGGCCGGTGACGGAGATCGGCGGCGCGCCCAAGGTCTCGGCGTCGGCAACGACGTCGGCGATGACCGCGGCGGCATCCGGACGAATGTCGGAACGATCCCAGTCGAAATAGACGATGTAGATGTCGGGGATCATGACCTCCTCGACCATCATGACTTCCGGCGTCATCAACGCCTCGAGCTCTTCGAGGGCGGCCCAGAAATCATCGCGGCAGGCGGCGATGTGATCGGGCTGGTGATTCTCTTCCTGCTGTTCGATCCAGCAGTCGAAGCGGCCCTGGGCGCGGGCAGCGAGTTCGGGATGCTGATCCCGCGCGCCACGCTCCAGAACCACCATCAGGCGATTGCGACCTTCGGCCAGAGCCGGAGCCGCGTCACCCGGAAGCATCCAGTCCGAGAGTTCTTCGGGCAACACGACTTCGCCGGCAGCGGCCCGGAGCCCCTTCTCGGCGAACTTGTCGGCATCGGGCCAGTCGTACATTTCGTCCGCCTCGAAGGCGACGATGCTGCGGTATTCCTCCGTCAGCGCCTGCGTGAAGGGCGACCCCGTCGCCTGCACGGTGCGCATTTTCTGGATATCGGTCTGCGCGCAGCTCGCCAGCAGACCGAGCGCCACAACAGCGCCCAACACCTTGACCTTGAGCATTACTGCTTCTCCCCACCTGCGACGCCCGCCGGGCGCCGATAAAATTCAGTGTCCGTTGGCCCCATTCGACGTGCCGGATACTAGCACGCGAACCGGTCCGCCAAAAGGCCGAAGCCCTTGGTTTTCCGCAGCGATCATAGGTGACGGCGCCATTTTGTGTCAAAGATCGTGGGGATTTTTGCCCAGCTTTGTGGCCTTTTCGCAAGGCCTGTGGCTTTCCTGCCACGGCGGTTTCCGTCGCATCGAGCATTGCTTGCGGACCGGTCCTGCGGCCCGGCCCCGCCGCGATCGGGCCGCACGATCGCCGGCGAGCCGCCGTCTCCCCGGAATCCGCCGACTTTACCGCGGCCCCGGATCGGCATTTCGAACGGGAACTGTGAGGATCCACCCGTCCGACGGAAGACCGGCGCGATGGCAGTCCTGCCGGCGCGACGATCCCGATGACAGGGTCGTCGAAGCAGCGACTCGGGCGCGATGGATCGCCGGACGCGCATCGCGGATGTCGCGCTCCGGATGTTATCGACCGTCTGCAGGGCGACTCGGCCGCCGCATGCAGGAAAGGCCCGAAAACAAGGCACAACCGGCGTCACCCGATGGCGTGAACAAATCCGGCCGGTCGATGTGCGGAACGAATCGGGAGCCGCAACCGCTGACGCGGATCGATGCGATTGCGTTTGCGTTCGTGCACGCGACTTGATGGGCGCCGGGGGCCGGGTTTAAATCGCGCGGACGAGGCAGGTCTCGCGCGCCGCGCGCACGGTTGCGGGTATGATGTAATGGTAGCCTGTCAGCTTCCCAAGCTGATCGCGCGGGTTCGATTCCCGCTACCCGCTCCAGCCGACCGATGCACCCTGTGCGTGTCGCTGCCGCCGAGGTCGCCGCGCTATCACATCAACCAGACGTAGACGCTGTCGTCCGAGCCGCAGGGCTGCCGAAACCGCCATCATCCGCTGTAATTCGGACCGCCGCGCAATCGCAACGCTTCGCAGGTAAATCGTTGAAGGAAAACACATAGATCGTAAAAATCGACTGCGATATGTAAAATAAACATATTCCAACATTTCTCACCGTGGTTCATTGACAAACCCGCACGGGAATGACGAAATACGCGTCGTGAGGGAGGGTCGAGCCATGGCCACCGGGCCGCACCGGATCGTTGCAATCGGCGAGCGCCGTGCGAAGCAGGGCGCGGCCGGCCGGGTGAGCATTGTCGGCTCCGGTCCGGGCGACCCCGAGCTTCTGACCGTCCGCGCCCTCAACCGAATCGCGGCGGCCGACGTCATCGTGCACGATCGCTTGGTCGATCCCTCCATTCTCGAGCATGCGCGGGCGGATGCTCGGCGCCTCTATGTCGGCAAGACGCGCGGCTGCCACGCGCTGCCGCAGGAACGCATCAACGAACTGCTCGCCGAGCTGGCCCGCGAGGGTCTCGCGGTCGTGCGCCTCAAGGGCGGCGATCCGTTCGTCTTCGGGCGCGGCGGCGAAGAACTCGCCTATCTCGCGGCGCAGGGCATCGAAACCGAAATCGTTCCGGGTGTGACGGCGGCATTGGGCTGTGCCGCATCCGCCGGCATACCCGTCACCCATCGCGACCTCGCACAGGCGGTAACGTTCGTCACCGGCCACGCGAAGGATGGCGGCGACCCCGATCTCGACTGGGCGGCGCTGGCGCGCGCCAATCACACGCTGGTCGTCTATATGGGCGTGGCGACCGCGGCGAAAGTCGCGGCGCGGCTGGCGGATGCCGGCATGTCCCTGTCGATGCCGGTCGCCGTGATCGAAAACGGCACCCGCCAGGACGAGCGCATCGTCACCGGCACGCTCGGCGCGCTGGCGACGCTCATCGGCACGCAGGGAATCAAGGGTCCGGCAGTTCTGATCATCGGGCGGGTTGCGGCGCTGGCGCGGCGCGACGACCTCTCGCAGCTGGCGGCCGAAGCCGCCGGGCGGGCCGCATGACCGCGCAGATTTTCAACGCCAACGATATTCTCTCGGGCCGCGTCGTCTACCTGACCAAGGCGGGCGACTGGTCCGAACGGATCGACGACGCCGCCGTGTTCGAAGCGCCGGACGACGAAGCAAGGCTCAAGGCGCTGGCCGAGGCGGCATTCGAAGCGCGTCGCGTGGTCGACGTCTACCCGATGGAAGTCAGCGTCGAGAACGGCGCGATCCGTCCGCGTGTCTATCGCGAGCGGGTGCGTGCCGAAGGTCCGAGCGTGCGGACCGATCTCGGCAAACAGGCCGGCAATCTCTGAGGCGGCGACAATGTATCAGTACGACGCCATCGATCAGCGCCTCGTCGACGAAAGGGCCGCGCAATTCCGCGAGCAGGTCCGGCGCCGGCTCGCCGGCGAGCTGACCGATCTCGAGTTCAAGCCGCTGCGGCTGATGAACGGGCTCTATCTGCAGCTGCACGCCTACATGCTGCGGATCGCGATTCCCTACGGCACGCTGTCCTCGCGTCAGATGCGGCGGCTCGCCGAGATCGGCCGCAGGTACGACAAGGATTACGGCCATTTCACCACCCGCCAGAACATCCAGTTCAACTGGATCAAGCTCGAGAACACGCCCGACATTCTCGACGCGCTGGCCGAGGTCGAGATGCACGCGATCCAGACCAGCGGCAACTGCATCCGCAACGTGACCGCCGACCAGTATGCCGGCGTCGTGGCCGGCGAGGTCGAGGATCCGCGCATCTACGCCGAGGTGCTGCGCCAGTGGTCGACGCTGCATCCCGAATTCTCGTTCCTGCCGCGCAAGTTCAAGATCGCGATCAGCGGCGCGTTTCCCGACCGCGCCGCGGTCAAGACCCACGATATCGGGCTCTTCATCAAGCGCAACGGGAAGGGCGAAGTCGGCTTCGAGGTGCTCGCCGGCGGCGGCCAGGGCCGCACGCCCGTCATCGCGCAGACCGTGCGCGACTTCGTGCCGAAGGCCGAGCTGCTCGCCTATCTCGAAAGCATCATGCGCGTCTACAATCTGATGGGCCGGCGCGACAACATCTACAAGGCGCGCATCAAGATCCTGGTGCAGTCGCTCGGCATCGAGAAGTTCCGCGCGCTGGTCGAGGAGGACTACGCCGCCTCGCGCGATTCCGGCTCGCCGCTGCCCGACGCCGAGATCGCGCGCATCGCCGCCTTCTTCATGCCGCCTGCCTACGAGCGGATTGAGACGCCGGTGCGCGCCTTCGAAGCCGCCAGGTTCGAGAATCGCGAGTTCGCGCGCTGGGTCCAGAACAACGTCGTGGCGCACAAGCGGCCGGGCTACGCGATCGCCGTCGTCTCGCTGAAGCCGGAAGGCGGCGTGCCGGGCGATGCCTCATCCGACCAGATGGACGCGATCGCCGACCTGGCGGACGAGTTCAGCGGCGGCGAGGTGCGCGTCACGCATGAGCAGAATCTTGTGCTACCGAACGTCCGCCAGGATGCGCTGCACGCGCTCTGGCAGAAACTCTCGAAGCACGGGCTTGCGACGCCGAACCTCAACCTCATCACAGACATCATCGCCTGCCCGGGGCTCGATTATTGCGCGCTCGCCAATGCGCGCTCGATTCCGATCGCACAGCGCATCCAGGAGCGCTTCGCCGACCGCGAGCGCCAGGAGCTGCTCGGCGAGCTGCGCATCAAGATTTCGGGCTGCATCAATGCCTGCGGCCATCACCATGTCGGCCATATCGGCATTCTCGGCGTCGACAAGCAGGGCGAGGAATTCTACCAGCTTTCGCTCGGCGGCTCGGCCGACGAGAACGCGTCGGTCGGCAAGATTCTCGGCAAGGGTTTCCCGGCCGAACAGGTGCCCGACGCGATCGAGAAGCTGATCGCGACCTACCTCGACCACCGGACCGACGGCGAGAAATTCATCGATACCTACCGCCGGATCGGTATCGAGCCGTTCAAGGAGAGAGTCTATGCCGCTGGTTAAGCACGGCGCCTTCGTCGCCAACGAATGGGTCGAGGTTGCCGACGATGCCGCGCTGCCGTCGGACGGCGCCGTCATCCTGTCGCTCAAGCGCTGGCAGGCGGAGCGCGATGCGCTCGCCGGCCGCAACGGCAAGTTCGGCATTCGGCTGCCCGCCGACGCCGATCCCGCCGTCATCCGCGCCGACCTCGATCGGTTCGCGCTGATCGTGCTCGAGTTCCCGAAATTCAACGACGGCCGCGCCTTCAGCCAGGCGCGCATCCTGCGCCAGCGCTACGGGTTCGCCGGCGAGATCCGCGCCGCCGGCCACGTGATCCGCGACCTGCTGCTGTTCATGGCGCGCTGCGGCTTCGACGCATTCCAACTCGCGCCCGAGCGCACGCTCGACGACTGGCGCGCGGCGATGCGCGAGTTCTCGGTCTGGTACCAGCCGGCGGCCGATGCGCGCGTGCCGGCGAGCGAGCTGCGCCACCGCGCGCTCGCGGCCCAGTAGGGCACGCACCGCAGGCGCCATGTTCGACGGCATCCTCGATCCCGGACGCGCGGCGAAGGCAAGGCTCGAAAGCCTGACGCGCCGCTACGGCCATCTCGATGGCGCAGCCTTGTTGCGCCCGATGATCGAGCACGAGTTTGCCGGGCGCATCGCGGTCGTGTCGTCGTTCGGCAGCGAGGCCGCCGTGATCCTGTCGCTGGTCGCCGACATCGATCGCGCGACGCCGATCGTGTTCCTCGATACCGGCAAGCATTTCCTCGAGACGCTGACCTACAAGGACATCCTGGTCGGGCGCTTCGGATTTACCGACGTGCGCGTGGTCGAGCCCGATACGGCCGATCTCGCGGCGGAAGATCCCGCCGGCGATCTCTGGTCGCGCAATCCCGACCGCTGCTGCCATTTGCGCAAGGTGCGGCCGCTTGCGCATGCGCTCGGCGATTTCGATGCCTGGGTGACCGGCCGCAAACGTTTCCACGGCGGGCAGCGCACGCAGTTGCCGGTGCTCGAAGCCGGCGACGGCCGCATCAAGATCAATGCGCTCGCGCACTGGCCGCGGCCCTGGGTCGAGGCCGCGATGAAGGAGCGCAGGCTGCCGGCGCATCCGCTCAACGACGACGGCTATCTCTCGATCGGTTGCGAGCCCTGTACGCTCCCGGTCGCCGCCGGCGACGATCTCCGCGCCGGACGCTGGCAGGGCCGCCCGAAGACCGAGTGCGGCATTCACCGCTGACGATTGCTGCGACCGGTTCACTGGAGAACGACTGGCATGCGCGTCGTTGCGCTCGATCACATTCAGCTGGCTATGCCGGCGGGTCGCGAAAGCGAAGCGCGCGCTTTCTATGGCAATTTGCTCGGCCTCACCGAAGTGCCGAAACCAGCCAGGTTGGCGACGCGTGGCGGCCTCTGGTTCGAGCAGCCCGATCTCAAGGTTCACCTCGGCATCGATCCCGGGTTCCGGCCGGCGCGCAAGGCGCATCCGGCCTTTCTCGTCGACGATCTCCCGGCCCTGCGCGCACGTCTTGCCGAGGCCGGCTATAACAGCATCGATGGCGACCGGGGCGACAATGCCTATGTCGACAATCCGTTCGGCAACCGGATCGAGCTTCTCGCCCAGCCTGACGATCCGCGTGAATAGCACTATCAAGCTGCAGTAACGTCGCTTCTAACAGTTGGCCGAGACTAGGCCGATCGGGGGAATCATGCATGCACCGCATCTGCCGCCGGCGCACAGCTCGCATCGCCGTTCGATTGCCAAAACCCTGAGCTGGCGCGGGCTCGCCTCGATCGACACGTTCCTGCTCGGCTACATCTTTACCGGCAGCCCGGTGGTCGCGGGATCGATCGCCGTCGGCGAGGTCGTCACGAAGATGCTGCTCTACTATTTCCATGAACGGGTCTGGTCGCACGTCCGCTGGGGTTACCGCGAGGCGCCGGCCGCCGAGCCGGTCAAGGCCGCGGGACCGGCGCTTTGACCTCGCGCATCGTCGGACGCGACAGCCATCGCGTCATGCCGTGGAAGAACGGCGGCGGCACCACCGCCGAGATCGCGCTCGGGCCGGCCGACGCCGACTTCGCATCGGGGCGTTTCGACTGGCGCCTCAGCCTTGCCGGCATCGAGCGCGACGGCCCGTTCTCGGTCTTTCCCGGCATCGACCGCACGATCCTCCTGGTCGAAGGCGCCGGCATGATCCTGACGAACGGCGATGGCACGCGGCTCGTGCTCGATCGGTGTCACCTGCCGCAGGATTTCCCCGGCGAATGGCCGGTCGATTGCCGGCTGCTCGACGGGCCGGTGCGCGATCTCAACCTGATGGCCAACCGCGCCCGCGTCCGGGCGGACTGGCAGGTGATCGCGCTCGACCGCAAGGCGGCCGCGCTGCCGGCCGGCGACACGCTGATCGCGCACGCGCTGGCCGGCGCGTTCGACATCGATGGCGTGGCGGATCGCGACGGCCCGGTTGCGCTTCCCGCCGGCGACACGCTCATCGCCGACGATCGCACCGCCGGCATCCGCGCGCGCGGCACGGGCATACTGTTCGTCGCGTCGATCGTCGGGAACTGAAACGCCGCGCCGGGCCGCGCGGCCGCGATGCCTATCGCGCCGGCGGCGCGCTCGGATAGGTGACGTGCTTCATCGCCGAGGGCGACTTGGTCGCGGGATAGACCGCGTAGAAGAACGTCACCGGCGCATCGGCCTCGTAGACCAGCGCCGTGTTGGCGGGAATCCACAGCGTATCGCCGGGACCCGCGTGATAGACCGCATCGCCGACGCGCAGGCGGAAATTGCCCTCGTGGATGAACAGCACCTCGTCGTAGGTGACGGTCCATTCGATCCTGCAATCCTCGAATATGCCGATGCCGGCGCCCATCGCCGGGCTGTTGCCGGCATTGACCAGCGCCAGCACCGCGGCGCCGTCTTCCATGGTGAATCTCTGATCCTGCTGGCGGAAAAGCCTTACGTCGGCCATGACGGCATTGCCCCCCGGTTGTCGCGATTGAGCCTGGACGTGCGTGCGTTCAGCGGCGCGCCAGCGCGAGCCAGCGTGCGGTCACCGTCTCGGCGAAGACACGCGCCTTCTCGGCATGGGCAGCGATCTCGTCGCGCACGCGCCGGTATTCGCGTTCGACCGTTTCGCCGTAATGGCGTTTCGGACTGGACGAGCCCTTGATCCAGATCTCGAGAATCTCCGGCGTCGCTTCGAAGTGACCCTGGAACCCGTAAGTCGCGCGGCCGACGCGGAAGCCCTGGTTCTCGGTCGTGGCACCCTGCATCAGCAGCACGCCGTCTTTCGGCAGGCCCGCCGAATCCTCGTGCCATTGCATCAGGCGATGCGGCGTCGCGAGACCCGCGATCAGCGCATCGGACTTGCCTTCATCGGTCGTCTCGAGCGGCGAGTAGCCGAACTCGAAACCGCTCAATCGGTGCACCGGCGCATCGAAGGCGCGCGCCACGAGCTGGTGGCCGAGGCAGATGCCGAGCACCGGCCGGTCCGCCTCGTGAAAATCCCGGATCAGCTGCATGATCGGGCCGAAGGTCGGGTTCTTCTCGTCGTCGACCGGCGCCGCGCTCTGCGCGCCGCCGAGCACGATCAGCCCGTCATAGGCGTCGACGTCGCGCGGTACCGGATCGTCCTTGTAGACATGCTTGACGATCACGTCGCCGCCGAGACGCTCGATCGTGTCGCCGACCTGGCCGACCGGCGTCGACGGGAAATTCTGCAGCGTCAGGATCTGCATGACGCTGATTTAAGGGCTGGCCGGAGCCCCGTCCAGCCCGGGCGAGGCGAAGCGGTCGTCGTCATGCCGGGTTCTCGGTGAGGGCCGGCGGGTCGCGCCGGAAGACGAAGCGCTGGTAAAGCCAGCCGATTCCGACCAGCGACAGGCCGAGCCCGAGGAACGAGGCCGCGCGGTAGAGGCCGGTCAGGTCTGCCATGTCGAAGACGAATACCTTGACGACCGCCGCCAGCAGCACCGCGAGCGCGGCATGCCGCACCGGCGTCGAGCGCCGCCAGAGCCCGATCGCCAGCAGCGCGCCCGCGAGCAGCAGCCATCCGACCGAATAGGCATAGAGTTCCGCGCTCGAAAACGTCCTGAAATAGAGAGTCTCGCCCTGGAAAGCGTGCTTGATCTCGAGGGTCACGTAGACGAACAGCAGCAGCAGGCCGAACGGAGCAATCGCCCGCTGCAGCCATGTCGGCTGCTCGTTGCGCAGGAGGCGCGCGAAGCCGAGGCAGGCGAGCGCCGGTAACAGATAGGCGAGCGTGAGGATGTCGAGAACCGGCCAGTCGCCGACCGGTTCGCGATCGACGAGCGGGTTCGAAATCAGCAAGTGACCGACGGCGATCTGCGCGGCGGCGAGGCCGAGCAGGATGCGCGAGCCGACATGGGAGACGCGGTTGTTGCCGATGCGCACGTGGCACCAGAGCGCAAAGCCGATCGACAGCCAGGCGAGCGTCTGCACGCTCTGTTCGGCCAACCCGTAATCCGGCGTGTCGAGCGAACCGGTGACGAGATAGCGAATCTGCCAGGAGACGAGCAGCACCGTGAAGGCGAGCCCGCCCGCCTGCAACGAAGTCACCAGCCGCTTCGATTCCAGCGGACGGAACAGGGCCGCTGCGGCGAAGAACGAGAGCGCCGGAATGCCGTAACCGTAGAGCAGCCAGGTCACGACGCCGGCATCGCCGATATCGTAGTCCAGAATGCGCGGGTTGAAGGCGAGCCGCACCAGCACGATCGAAGCGAGCGTGGCGGCGACGACCCGCAGCGTTGCCGTCGGCACGCGGCGTGCGATCCAGCCGAGTGCCGGCAGTTGCAGCGACAACGCGACCGTGAGCCAGGCCTGTTTCAGCGACATCGCGGCGCCGAGACCGATGAAGGCGCAGACCGCGGCGGCGTAGCAGCTGAAGGCGCCGTCGAGATTCCGGATCGCGCGATATCGGTCGAGCCGTCCCGCGGCGTAGAGGCTGCAGGCGGCGAAGGCCAGCGAGATCGCCGCCCAGCGCAGGTCGAGCGAGAAGCCGACGATGCGCCAGAAGGCGAGCGCCAGCAGCAGGGCCGGCACGGCGGTCGAAAGCGCGGCCCACAGCGTCGGGCGATGCGCGCCCCGGAGCGCGACGAACCCGCCGATCCCGAACAGGGAAGCAAAGCCGACGAGCGCAAAGGCGAAATCGGCAAGCTCCGGCGGCACGAGCGGCGTGCCCGGCACAAATCCCGGCGTGCCGCCTTCGAGCGGGTTGAGCGGGACGCCCAGCGTGACGCTCTCCGGCATTGGCCAGGCGACCATCAGCAGCAGCATGCTGAGCGCGGCGCCGACCGGCAGCGCGTCGTAGGCCGGGAAGCGGCGGCCGAGCACCATCGTCGCCAACGCGAAACCGCCGAACATGAACAGCGCAGCCGGACCGTAATCGTCGACGACAACCGTCAGCCACAGGAGCATCAGGGTCGCACCGCTGCCGGCGAGCGCGATGGCGTCCGCACCGGTGATGCGCTTTTCGCCGCCGGTCTGCAGCAGCGGTTCGTCGGATCGGGCATGACCGCGACCGACAGCGAGGGTGGCGCCGAAGATCGCGAAGATATAGAGGCCGAGCGGCAGCAGCGCCGCACCGGTGCCGTGGCTGGTAAGCCAGATCAGCGCCCAGAGCGTCGATAGACCGAGCGTCGCGCCGGCGTACCACCACCAGCCGCGATAGCGCGCGAGCGCGAAACAGGCGATCGCCACCGGCCACAGATACGAGAAGAGCAGCCAGGCCGATGGCGTCTTGGTTTCGATCAGCAGCGGTGTCGCGAAGGCACCGAGCAGACCGAGCAGGGCGACGAAGCGGCCCTGCAGCAGGGCGAGACCCACGCCGGTCAGCGCAACCGCGGCGAGCGCTGCGAAGGCCACCGGCTCGGAAATCAGGCGATAGAGCGCATAGGCCGCATAGACGCTGCTGAAGGCGACGAACAGACCCGATGCCGTCAACGCGCCGGGGACATGATCGGGCCTGACGCGTGCGATGGCGCGCTGCAGCGGGCGCCGCCGCAGCCATTCGCCGCCGAAGGCGAGCGAGACGCCGAGCGCGAAGCTGAGCGAAACGCGCGCGGCGGGATCGAGGAACCCCTGATCGATCATGAATTTGACGAGGAACGTGCCGCCGAGCGCGATCGCGATCGCGCCGAGCCAGACCAGCCAGCGCGAGGCAAGCGCGCTCTCGATCCGGCCGGGCTCGCCGGCGGTTTGCTTCGCTGCCGTGCCGCGACCGCCATGCGATCCGCCGGCGCCTTCATTCGCGGTCGGCGCCGCGGCGATCGCATCCGGTCGGTCGCCGACGGTTTCATCGCCGGTCGCCCCCATCGATGCCAATGTCACCGGCATCGCGGGAATTTCGGTTGGCTCAATCGCGGTTTCTGTGCCTTGCGAGGTTGGCGCGGCTGAACGCGCGTCGCCGCCGCCGAGTGCCACCGGATCGGCGGCGGGTGCATCATGCGACGGTGCGGCGGGCCCGCGACGCAGCCGGCTCTCATGCTCGAGGGTTTCGATCCGCGTTCCGATCAGCGCCAGCAGCCGTGCATTCTCGCGCGCAAGGCGCTGCGCTTCGCTGCTCTGGCAGATCGCGACGATCGCCAGCGTCGGCGGCCCGAACACCAGTGCCAGAGCCAGAAACACCCACAGTTCCATGACGCAACTCCCCCGTCCGGTGCCGGTGCGCAGTCCTCGAGCGGGTGATATATGAACATCGTTCAATTAATCAAGCCCGATGAAAATGCGCGGTTTCCTGCGGAATTCTTCTTTCGACGGCCGGCGGCGCCCGACCGTCGCGGCGCATTGCGACGGGCGGCCGCAGCCGGCTGCGGTTGCCCGCGACGCGCCGAAGGGATCATCGTTGTGTCGATGGCAACCGAGCTGTTCGACGCGACGCTGCTGGCGCGGCTCCAGTTCGCCTTCACGGTCGCGTTCCACATCCTGTTTCCCGCCTTCACGATCGGGCTGGCGAGCTACCTTGCGGTGCTCGAGTTCCTGTGGTTGCGGACGCGCCGCCGGGCCTATCTCGACCTGTTCCGCTTCTGGGTGCGCATCTTCGCGCTCGCCTTCGGCATGGGCGTCGTCTCCGGCGTGGTGATGAGCTACCAGTTCGGCACCAACTGGGGACCGTTCGCGGATGCGACGGGCCCGGTGCTCGGACCGTTGCTCGGCTATGAGGTGCTGACGGCGTTCTTCCTCGAGGCGGGTTTCCTCGGGATCATGCTGTTCGGCATGAAGCGCGTCGGCGAGAGGCTGCATTTCCTCGCGACCTGCATCGTCGCGATCGGGACGCTGATCTCCGCCTTCTGGATTCTCTCGGCCAACAGCTGGATGCAGACGCCGGCCGGTCACACGCTGGTCGACGGGCGCTACCTGCCGGACGACTGGCTCGCGATCGTCTTCAACCCGTCCTTTCCGTTCCGTTTCGCGCACATGGTGCTGGCGGCCTATCTCGCGACCGCCTTCGCGGTCGGTGCGGTCGGCGCCTTTCACCTGCGGCGCGATCGCGCTAGCGCGCCGGCGCGCACCATGTTCTCGATGGCGATGTGGATGGCGCTGCTGGTCGCGCCGCTGCAGCTTGTCGTTGGCGACCTGCACGGGCTCAACACGTTCGAGTACCAGCCCGCCAAGATCGCCGCGATGGAGGGCCATTGGGAAACGCAGGCCGGCGCGCCGCTTATCCTGTTCGGCTGGCCGGACACGGAAGCGGAGAAGACGCGCTACGCGATCGAGATACCGAAGCTCGGCAGTTTCATCCTGACGCGCGATCTCGACGGTACGGTGCCGGGGCTCAAGGACTGGCCGGCGGACGAGCGACCGAACGCTACGTGGCTGTTCTGGAGCTTCCGGCTGATGGTCGGGCTCGGACTCCTGATGATCGCGACCGGCCTTGTCGGTCTCGCGCTGCGCCGCGGCGGCCGGCTCTACGAAAGTCCCTGGTTCCTGCGCGGCGCGATGGCGATGGGCCCGTCGGGTTTCCTTGCCATTCTTGCCGGCTGGGTGACGACCGAGGTCGGGCGCCAGCCCTGGCTGGTCTACGGGCTGATGCGCACCGAGGACGGGCGTTCGCCGATCGCGGCACCCGCCGTCGGCGCCTCGCTGTCCGCCTTCGTCGTCGTCTATATCGCGGTATTCGGATTTGGTATCTGGTACATGCTGCGCATGATGGCGAAGCAGCCGGGTCCGGACGCCGAGCCGCCGGCGTCGCCCGCGCCGACCGTTTCGGCGCGCGTGCCGGCCGGTCCCGACGAAGCCGCCAGGGACGGCGCCCCGGCATGATCGACCTGCCGCTGATCTGGGCCGCCCTGATCGCGATCGCGGTGCTGATGTATGTCGTGCTCGACGGGTTCGATCTCGGACTCGGCATTTTGTTTCCGTGGATCCGCAAGCCGGCGCATCGCAACACGATGATCGATTCGATCGCGCCGGTCTGGGACGGCAACGAGACCTGGCTGGTGCTCGGCGGCGGCGGATTGTTTGCCGTGTTCCCGCTGGCTTATTCGCTGCTGATGACGGCATTCTACGCGCCGCTGATCGCCATGCTGCTGGCGCTGATCTTCCGCGGCGTCGCCTTCGAGTTCCGGCTGCGCGATCCGAAGCACACGCCGTTCTGGGACGCAGCATTCGCCGGCGGCTCGATGCTCGCGACCTTCGCGCAAGGGCTGGTGCTGGGCGCCTTCATCCAGGGCATCGACGTGTCGGGCCGTTCCTACGCCGGCGGCTGGTACGACTGGCTGACGCCGTTCAGCCTGTTCACCGGTGTGGCTCTGCTGGCCGGATACGCGCTGCTCGGCGCCGGCTGGCTGATCATGAAAACAGAGGGCGCGTTGCAGGATCGCGCCTATGCGCTGGCGCGCCCGCTGCTGATCGCGGTGCTGGTGGCAATCGGAATCGTCAGCTTCTGGACGGCGCTGGCGCACGAGGCAATCGCCGATCGCTGGTTCGCCTGGCCCAGCATCGCGATCCTCGCGCCGGTGCCGCTGCTGGTCGTCGCGATTGCCTGGTCGCTCGATCGCGCGCTGCGCCGACGGCGCGATCGCATGCCGTTCCTGATGGCGCTGGCGATGTTCGCGCTGTCCTATCTCGGGCTCGGCATCAGCCTGTTTCCGCAGATCGTGCCGCCGTCGGTGACGATCTGGCAGGCGGCTTCTCCGCCCGAGAGCCTGGGCTTCCTTTTGGCCGGCACGCTGGTGTTGTTGCCGCTGATCCTCTTCTACACTGGCTATGTTTACTGGGTCTTCCGCGGCAAGGTGCGGGAGGGCGAGGGCTATCACGGACATTAACGCATCGCCGAATCCGGACCCGACACGCGCCGACGCAAACCCGTCGGACGAAACGACGGGCCGCGGCCCGCGCTGGCGACGGATCCTGTGGTTCTTCCTGCTCTGGCTGATCGGTGTCGGCCTGTCGGGCGTCGTCGCCTACGCGCTCAAATACATGCTCTGGCTGGTCGAGCCGCGCTGACGCATCAGCGGCCGCGCCGCACGGCCTCGAGATGCCGGCCGAAATCGCGCTGGCCCATCAGGCGCTGGCAGCGCGCGAACCGGTTGGTGGCATAGGTCCAGAAATCGTCGACCGGATTCTGGTTCACGTGCTGGATGACGCCCCAGAGCGTCCACAGCAGGTCGCACATCGCCTTGTACATCACCATGCGGCCGAACTGGTCGGCCGGCGGGTTGCCGTCGAAATAAGCCTCCATCATCTCGGCATCCTGCTCGTCGTCGAAACCTGCTTCGACCGAAACGTCGCCGAGATCCCACATCGGATCGTTGTTGCCGGCATACTCCCAGTCGACCACCCACATGCGCTCGCCGGTATCGAGAAAATTCTCCGAGAGCGGATCGCAATGGCACGGCACCGGTTTTGCCGGGCGCGCGTTGAGCGCGGCGCGCACCTGCCCGGCTTCCTTCTGGACCTCGTCGTAACCGTCGGGGATGGTCGCGTTCTTCTTGCGCAGCAGGTCGAGATAGGAATCGATCTGGGCGAACAGCTCGAAACGCGAGGCGAACGGCTCCTGCCAGCGGTGCATGGCGCGCAGCGCGACGGCGGCGCGTGCCGGGCGACCGCGCTGCTTGAACGTCTCGCCGTTCATGGTGATCCCGCCCTCGACGAAGCCCGTCACCATCGCGCCGTCGTCGGGATCGAAGAAGGCGAGCGGCGCGTTCACTCTGGCGTCGCTGGCGATGCGCGCATTCTGCGCCTCGGCCTTGCGGTCGATGTATTCCGACGTGCCCTCGCCGGGGATGCGCAGCACCCAGGATTTGCCCTGCCAGTCGATGCGGTAGTTGCGGTTGGTGAGGCCGCCGAGACGGTCGAGCCTGAGTGCGTCGCCGGCGCCGGCGAAGAGCGGGATGCGTTGCGCCCGCGCGCGATCGGATGCCAGATGCTCGCTCACGATTTCAGCCTCCGGTTCCCGGGATCGTAAGGCGCGCCGTCCTGCCGGCGCGCCGGATAGCGCTCGCAGAAACTCTCGATCTCGAAGTCGCGCTCGCCGGCGAGCTCGACCGGAAGATAGGCATAGACGATCGGCTTGCCCACCGTGTGCCCGACATTGCCCGTGCTGGTCACGCCGACGACCTTGCCTTTGTGCAGAACGGCCTCGCCGCCGAAAACCGGCGCATCGCGCTCGAGCGTGAAGATCGCGAGCTTGCGCGTAAGCCCGGCCTCCTGGGCTCGCAGCAGCGGATCGCGGCCGATGAAGTCGGGCTTCTTCCAGGCGATGCGGAAATCGAGGCCGGCTTCGAGCGGGTTGTAGTCGGGCGTGATGTCGCTCGACCAGTAGAGATAGAATTTCTCGACCCTGAGCGTGTCGATCGCGCGATAGCCGGCATCGGCGATGCCGAACTCTTCGCCGGCCGCGCGCAGCCGCCCGTAGACATGCGCGGCATATTCCTGCGGCAGATGCAGCTCCCAGCCGAGCTCGCCGACATAGCCGATGCGGATCGCGCGCACGTCGGGGCAGGCGCCGATGGCGATCGTTCGGCAGGTCGAAAACGGATGCGCTTCGTTCGAAACGTCGGCGTCGGCGACGCGCTGCAGCACCTCGCGCGCCTTCGGGCCGCAGATATTAATGACGGCGCGGGCGGAGGTGACATCCTGCACCTGCACGCTGCCGTCGTCCGGCAGATGCGAGCGGATCCAATGCATGTCGTGCACGCCGAAGCCGCTGCCGGTGACGATGTAGAATCGGTCTTCGGCAAGCCGCGTGATGGTCAGGTCGGCCTCGATGCCGGCGCGCTCGTTCAAGAGCTGCGTGTAGATCGCACGGCCCGGCGCCTTGTCCATGTCGGAAACGGCGAGGCGCTGCAGCGCCTCGAGTGCGCCTTTGCCGGCGAGCTCGAACTTGGCGAACGAGCTCTGGTCGATGAGCGCGACCCGCTCGCGGATCGCCCTGTGCTCTATCTTGACCGTCTCGTACCAGTTGGCGCGGCCGTAGGAGGGACGATCGACGCGTTCCATGCCGGCGGGCGCGAACCAGTTCGGCCGCTCCCAGCCGGCCTTCGATCCGAAAACCGCGCCGCGTTCCTTCAGGATGTGGTGCAACGGCGACAGGCGGATGTCGCGCGTGCTTTCATGCTCCTGGCCGGGCCAGGCCATCTTGTAATGGTGACCGTAAAGCTCGATCGCGCGCGGATACATGAAGGCGCGCGTGTTGTGGTGCGCGGCGAAGCGGCGCACATCGAGCGGCCAGAGATCGAGACTCGGTCTGCCGTCGACGATCCATTCCGCCATCATGCGACCGGCGCCGCCGCCGGCCGCGATACCGTAGAGGAAACCGCTGGCGACGAAGTAATTGTCGAGCTGGGGCACCCTGCCCATGATGAAATCGGCATCGGCCGAATAGGGGATCGGCCCGTTGATCAGCTCGCGGATGCCGACCTCGTTGAGGACCGGCGTGCGCTGCGCGCCGAGTGCGGCGAGCTGCTCGAACCGTTCGAAGTTCGACGGCAGCAATTCGCGCCCGAACTCGGCCGGGATGCCGTGATCGCCGAAGGCTTTCGTGTCGGGCTCGTAGCCGCCCATCACCAGCCGCCCGGCATCGGGCTTGTAATAGACCAGCAGGTCCGGGTCGCGCATCGTCGGCATGCCCTTCGGCATGTCCTTGATCGGATCGGTGATCAGATACTGGTGTTCGATCGCCAGCGCCGGCACGGCGACGCCGCTCATGAGGCCGAGCTCGCGGCCCCACATGCCCGCTGCGTTCACCATCAGCCCGCAGCGGATAGAACCCTGGTCTGTGACGATCTCGGTCACGCGACTGCCGCTGCGTCTGACCGCGGTGACGCGCGCGCCCTCGACGATCCGCGCGCCCTTCATGCGCGCGCCCTTGGCAAGCGCCTGCGCGACGCTCGCCGGGTCGATATAGCCGTCGGTCGGCAGGTAGGCGGCGCCCAGCACGCGCTCGGTCGACATCAGCGGGAACAGCTTCTGCGCCTGGTCGGCCGAGACCAGGTTCATCTCGAGCCCGAACGAGCGCGCCATGGTGAGCGCGCGCTTGAGTTCGAGCATGCGCTCGTCGGAGCAGGCGAGCCTGAGCGAGCCGACCTTGTGCCAGCCGAGCGCCTGGCCGGTTTCGGCTTCGAGCGTGTCGTAGAGCTCGACCGAGTGGCGCAGCATGCGGGTCGTGTTGCGCGAGGAACGAAGCTGGCCGACGAGGCCGGCCGCGTGCCAGGTCGCGCCATGCGTCACGCCGGATTTCTCCAGCACGACCACGTCGCCCTTGCCCATGCGCGTCAAATGATAGGCGATCGAGCAGCCGATGATGCCGCCGCCGACGATGACGATCTCGGCTTCGGCCGGCAAATCAGTCATGGAACAACCTGCGTACGCTCGATGGCGGCAGGTGCTCCGATGTCTATCAGGACTATCCGCTTACGTCTCAAATCCAACATGAATAGCATTCTCGAAAACTGAACCAGGAGTTTTCCTCGCATCAGCTTTGTCGGTAATCATGCTTATCTAAACATGCGTTATAGGTTTCTTCGTCAACTTTTATCCAATCCGCTCCGTCGATACCTCGCCTTGCCGTCGCATTCGGCCCATCGGGGAATGCACAGGCAATCTTTATCCAACGATTCTGTGAGCGCGATATCTCCCGAATTTCCTTCGCGAGCTCGGCAAGATCCTGATCTTGGCTAAAAACAAGTGCGACATCGAGCTGGTTCGCCAACGTCATACGAATCACATCAAGCGCGAGACGAACGTCAATACCTTTTTCTTGAGGTACATTGATCAAACGTTCGGACCCGTCCGCTAGAGGCGCGTGAACTGTATGGTACCGAAGTGGCCGGCTTACTACCAAAATTCCGGCTCGCCTCATCGCGAGCAATCTTCGTGACCAATATTTGTGCCAGAATTCATCTTTATCGGATGTGGGAATCCCTGTGTAGAACCGAACTCCGAAGTTGGCCCAACCTTGAGCTCTGCATAAGGCGGTAGCTAGGGCGATTGGATCGTAGTTCGGATGGTGATGTCCAAAGGCTGCTTTGGCGTGGTGATACAGATTCTGACCGTCGAAGAATGCGACTGCTCTCTTTACTTTTGGTTCTTCCATTGCCGTACCCCAAAAAATAACCCCGCCGGGGCCTTTCGGCATGTCCGGCGGGGGGCAACTATGTCAAAAGATTAAGAGCGTCTGCAGAAATCGTCAAGTGGACCGGTTATCGAATGCTGCGCGATCCGGGCTTCCCAATTGGCGAAGCTAGTCGAAGCCGCGTGTTAGCCATGATACGCGCAACGGGGTTTCAGTTCAAAATCTCATCAAGCCTCTTTGCAACATGCTCACAAATTCTTTCTCGAAGCGCTTTTGCGGCAACACTGGCCTCGTGGACGTTGAGTGGTGGAGGTTTCTCCACATTCGGGTCGAGAACCAACCCCTGAACCCAAACGGTTGTGGCCCCTTCTCCGTACCCAAAGGTTACTGTTACGCCCAAAATGCTGCACGAGACCTCGTAAGGCATGTTTCGTGATACATACGTTACTCCACTTAAGGCATAATCGATCATCTCGGTGACCCGCAATACATTCCCGTCTCGTTGGATTGCAGCGGCTTTTCTGCGATCAATGTATCCGATCCACGCAACTTCTGTGCCTGCGGGTAGTGTATCGACCGCTTTTGCGGCTTCAAGCGCTGCTGCTGCCTGCTCATCAGCTTTGTTCTCTTGATGAACGCAATAGCCGATGCCTGCCACGACGGGCAGGAAAGCGGCAGCGATTGTTAGTTGCTTCCAGCTTACGCTTGACATCGTCATTCAGCTTTCGCCATTAAAGATTGTATAAATCTAGGCGTATTTGCTCTGCGGCACAATTTCGATCTACGACCCCTTTCGCCTCGCGACGTTCGATGCATTCATGAGCGCCTCGCCGACCTTGGGCGTCGATTCTAGAATTGCCTGACCAAAGCCGCCGCATGGTCGCGGGCGAACTGCGCAAGCGTCGTGCCCGGCCGTCCGAGCAGGCGCGGCAGATCGCCTCCCGAAATCGCCGACTGGCCCGCTTTCACGCGCGCGAAAATCTCCAGGACCTGGCCGGCGACATCGTCGCTCATGCCGGCCGCCATCGATTCCCGGCGCCAGGTTTCGGGCGCAACGTCCTCGTAGACGAAGCGTCGCCCGGTCGCCTCGGTCAGAATGTCGGCAACCTCGCGATGGTTCAGCAGCGCGGGACCGAGCAGCAGATAAGTCTTGCCGTCATGGCCGGGCTTTGTGAGCGTGGCGACCGCGACCTCGGCGATGTCGCGCACGTCGAGGAACGGTATGCGCCCGTCGCCGGCCGGCAGACGTAATCGACCGCCGGGACAATAGGTGAGAAAATTCTGGTGGAACCAGCTCGGTCGCAAGATGCAGTGGCCGAGACCCGACGACGCGAGCTGCGTATCGCCGACATGGTGCAGCTGCATCGCGCGCGAGGATGAGTCCGGGGCCGCAGAACTGGCCGACAGTCGTACGATCGTGCCGACGCCTTCCTTGCGACAGGCATCGATCAGATTTTTCTGCAATGCGATCTGGTCGGGATGATCGAACGAAGTCATGAAGGCCGAGCGCGCGCCGCGACAGGTCGCCTCGAGCGCGGTGCGGTTGCCGAAATCGCCGATCGCGATCTCGATGCCCGACCGCAGCTTCGTTGCCTTCGTTTGATCGCGCAGCAGAACGCGGGTCGGAACGCCGGCGTCGACGAGCGCGCGCACCACTTCGTTGCCGGTCGTGCCGCTGGCGCCGGTGACCAGCACCGGCCGAGTGTCGGTGTTCATCGAATGTCTCTGAATGTCACGAACCCACCCCGCCTTCCGCCTTGCGGCGCGCGATATAGTCCTTGAGCGCCTCGTCGATGGCGGGTTCGAGCGGCGGTTTCTCGTACTCGGCCAGCAGCTGCTTCCAGATCGCATTCGCGCGCTGCGCGGCGGTGAGCGCGCCCGCCTCGCGCCAGGTCTCGTAATTGCGCCAGTCCGACAGCATCGGCGCATAGAACGCCGTTTCGTAACGCGCCAGCGTGTGCGCGGCGCCGAAGAAATGCCCGCCGGGGCCGACTTCGCGGATAGCCTCGATGCCGAGCGCATCCTCGTCGACCGCGAAGGGCTGCAACGCCTCGCCCATGGTCTGCAAGATCTCGGCATCGAGAATCATCTTCTCGTACGAGGCGACGAGTCCGCCCTCCATCCAGCCGGCGCCGTGCTTGATCATGTTGGCGCCGCCCATCACCGAGCCCCAGACCGCCATGCAGCTCTCATAGGCCGCCTGCGCGTCGACTGCGTTGGAGGTCGAGCAGTTGGACGAGCGGTAGGGGAGGTTGTAGCGCCGCGCAAGCTGGCCGCCGGCCATCGCGGCGCGGGTATATTCCGGCGTGCCGAAGGCCGGCGCGCCCGATTTCATGTCCACATTCGAGGTGAAGCAGCCATAGATCGAAGGCGATCCCGGTTTCACCATCTGCATATAGGCGATGACGCCGAGCGCCTCGGCATTCTGTAACGCCAGCGCGCCCGCCAGCGTCGCCGGCGCCATCGCGCCTGAGAGCGTGAACGGCGTCACGATCACCGACTGGCCGTGCTCGGCGAGAAAGGTCAGCCCGTCGATCATCTGCTGGTCGACGCGCAGCGGCGAGTTGGTGTTGATGACGGTATGCAGGGCCGGGCGCAGTACCGCCTCGTCCTCGGAAATGCCGCGCGCGATACAGTCGAGCGCGAGCGCATCCTTCACGCGACCCGACCCGATGCCCGACGGCATCCATATGCGGTCGGTCAGCGTGATGTAATCGTACTGCGCATCGAGATGGCGGATCGGCGGCGGCAGGTCGGTCGGCTCGACCGGATAACCCGAGATCGTATGGACGATGTTGAGGCTCTGCGCGATGCGGAGCAGGTTTTGGAAGTCGGCGCGCGTGCCCGGCCGGCGGCCGCTGTCGAGATCGGAGACGTTCGGCGCGCTCGAGACCGACGAAAAAACCACGTTGTTGCCGCCGATCGTGACGCTGCGCTGCGGGTTGCGCGCATGCAGCACGAACTCCGCAGGCGCCTTGGCGACGTGCTCCAGCACCATCGCGCGGTCCATCCGCACGCGCTTGGTATCGCGGTCGACCCGGGCGCCGATTTTCTCGAGCCGGTCGAGCGCGCCGTCATGCAGGAACTCCAGCCCGATCGTTTCCAGAATCCGGAACGAGGCGTCCTCGATTGTCGCGAGCTGCTCCGGGTCGAGCACTTCGATCGGCCGGTAGGGGTTCCTGAGCGCGCGCCAGGGCGACTGTTTCAGCCCGCCGCCGCGCCGTCGCTGGCGCCGGACGCGCCCGTCCGCCCGCGCCTCGGCGACATCGGGGGCGGGGGCGGCAGCTCCAGGGTCGGCGGCGTGCGCCGGGTCCGGCATGAGTGGGTCCTCCTCGACCCTTGGTGGGCGTCGCCATTCTGCCGGTCTGCCGGCGCCCCGACCATCGTCGTCGAGAAATCGACGACCCGACCGCCGTCGTCAAGAATTCGACGACCCGACCGCCGTCGTCGAGAAATCGACGGCCCGACCGCCGTCGTCGAGAAATCGACGACCCGACCACCGTCGTCGAGAAATCGACGACCCGACCGCCGTCGTCGAGAAATCGACGACCCGACCGCCGTCGTCGAGAATTCGACGGCCCGACCGCCGTCGTCGAGAATTCGACGACCCACCGGCAGGTTCGTCGAGAATTCGACGACAAGCCGGCAGGACCGTTCCGAAATCGACCCGTTGCTAGGCCGGCGCTGCATTGCTGTTAATCCGGAAACGCGCTTGCCGGCCCGGGCTCGGCTGCGCTACGGCAGGAGCAACGCAATGAGCCCGGCATCGACTTGGATCCCGGCCGCCGCGCCGCAGGATCGTTTCCGATGCACGTCGCCTATCCGATCTGGCTCCGACGCGCTTCCAGTCCGGGCGCGACCATCTTCGCGATCCTCTTCACGCTCGAATCCTTCGCGCGCGCCAGCCTCGCGACCGTCATTCCGCTTGGCGCCCACGAGCTTCTGGGCGACGCGCGCGACGTGGCGGTGCTTTATACCGGCGTCGGCATCGCCGGTTTGTCCGGCAGCTTTTTCATCCCCTCGCTGATCCGGCGTTTCCGCCGGCGCTGGGTCTATACGGCCGGCGCCATCGGGCTGGTCGCGGTGGCCGGTCTGCTGGCGGTGCATTCGTTGCCGGCACAGGCGGCGGCGATGGTGCTGCGCAGCTTCGCGGTTGCGGCGATGAACATTTCGATGTCGCTCTACATCATGGACTATATCCGCAAACGCGACCTGACGACGGTCGAGCCGTTCCGGCTGATGATGAGCGCGGGCGCCTGGACGATCGGCCCGTGGCTCGGCATCTACCTGAACGAGACCTTCGGACGCGGCACCGCGGAGGCGGTCAGCGCCACCACGCTGGTCGTGCTGGTGATCTATTTCTGGTATCTGCGCATGCAGGACAATCCCGCGGTTGCCGCTGCGACGCGCCCGCCGCCGTCGCCGATCGGCGCGATCCGCCGCTTCGTCAGCCAGCCGCGGCTGCGGCTGGCCTGGATCATCCCGTTCGCGCGCTCGACCTGGTGGGGCATGTTTTTCGTCTACCCGCCGATCTATGCGATCAGCAGCGGGCTCGGCGAGACCAACGGCGCCTTGCTGGTGTCGGCCGGCAATGCGCTGCTGATCTTCAGCCCGATCTTCGGCCGGCTCGCCAGACGGATCGGCATGCGGCGGCCGATTGTCTGGTCGCTCGCCGGTTCCGGCCTCTGCACCATGTCCGCCGTGCTGCTCTTCGATTTTCCGTGGGCGGTCGCCGGCATCCTGCTGCTGGCGGCGGTCGGCACGGTGGTGCTGGATTCGCTGGGCAACATCCCGTTCATGCGCTCGGTGCACCCGTGGGAACGCCCGCAGATGACGACCGTGTTCCGCACTTATATCGATTTCTCGGACCTGCTGCCCTCGATGCTGTTCTCGGCGCTGCTGACCTATTTCGACCTGCGCGCGGTCTTTCTGGTCAGCGGGCTCTGGCTGGTGATCGTCGCCTTCATCGCGCTCAAGCTGCCGACGCGGATGTAACGCGACGTGCGCTCGCTACTTGGTGCCGTAGAGCCGGTCGCCGGCATCGCCGAGGCCCGGCAGGATATAGGCGTGGTCGTCGAGCCGCTCGTCGAGCGCGGCGGTGAAGATCGGCACCGAAGGATGCGCCTTGCGCACGCGCGCGACGCCTTCGGGCGCCGCCACCAGCACGGCGAGCCGAATGCGGTCGTCCGGCACGCCGCGCTCGTTCAGCTTGTCGATTGCGGCGACCGCCGAGCCGCCGGTTGCCAGCATCGGATCGCACAGGATGAAGAGCCGGTCCTCGGTGTCGGGCAGCTTGACGAAATACTCGACCGGCCGGTGCGTCCTGGGGTCGCGGTAGAGGCCGATATGGCCGATGCGAGCGCCCGGGATCAGGTCCGCGAGCCCCTCGACCATGCCGAGGCCGGCGCGCAGCACCGCGACCAGCGCGATCTTCTTGCCGGCGATGACCGGCGCATCCATCCGGGCCAGCGGCGTCTCGATCACCTCCGTGGCGACCGGAAGATCGCGCGTGATCTCGTAACCCATCAGCAGCGCGATCTCGCGCAGGAGCTGCCGGAACAGGATGGTCGGCGTGCGCTTGTCGCGCATCAGCGACAGCTTGTGCCGGATCAGCGGATGATCGAGGACGGTGAGCCCCGTCGCCGGCCCGCTCATGCCGGCGCTCACAGCCGCACCAGCGGGCGTGTCAGGCAGGTCGGGCCGCCCTGGCCCTTCTCGGAGATTTCGCGCCCCTGATACTCGGTCACCTCGGCCCCCGCCGCCTCGAGCCGTCGCCGCGTTTCAGGATTGCCTTCGATCATCAGGCAGCGCCGCGGCCCGAGCGCCAGCACGTTGCAGCCCATGCTGTCGAACTCCGCATCGGGCACTTCGACCAGTTCGATGCCGCGCGCGATCAGCCATTCGCGGAACGGCACCGGCATCAGCGGCGAGTAGACGACCGCCAGGTCGCGATCGACCGGCGAGAGGATCGACATCAGGTGGAACACGTCGGCGGGCCCGCGATAATGCGGCAGCGGCACCGTGATCACCTCGACCGACGGGCCGAGCAGCGCCGACAATTGCCTGATGCCTTCGTCGTTGGTGCGATAGCCGCGCGCGACCGCCAGCGTGTGCGCGTCGAACCAGATCAGGTCGCCGCCTTCGATGCGGCCCGGCGCCTCGATGCGCCCGACGATCGGCACGCCGACCTGTTCGAGCGACCGGCCGTGTATGTGCGGTTCGGCGGCGCGCGCCGGCTTGCCCATGCAGCAGAGCAGCAGCCCGCGCGGCGTTTCGATCGCCGCATCGCGCACGTAGAGACTGTCGAGCGTCAGCCCGTCGGCCGCCGGCAGATAATCGATCGCCGCGCCGGCGCCTTCCAGGATCGCGGCGAAACGCGCGTATTCGGCGAGCGCGCGCTGCATGTCGGGCCGCGCCGTATAGTTGAGCGCCTGCCATTCGGCATCGATGCGCGCCTGGTCGACGAAGGCGGCGCGCGGATGGCGGAGCGCCACGCGGGCCAGCGTCCCGTACTCGTTGAACGACCGCTGCATCACGTTCATGGCGACCCCATCCGCCGTCCTGGCCCGAACGCGCCGGGCCGGTCGCGTCCTTCGCCGGCGTCCCGGGCACAATGGCAAAGCGGCGGCGGGGCGGCAATCGGGTCGCCGCGGCCGCATGCGCTGGTGTAGCGTGCGGCCGTCATTAGCGGCCTGCAGCGATGCTGGCGGGTCGGGCGCGGGGAGGGACGATGTCGAACGACGAGCTGATACGCCTGACGGCACGCGCGGCGGTGGCGATGCTGCGCGAGGGCGAGGTCTCGCCGCTCGAGCTGATCGATGCCGCCGCCGAACGCATCGAAGCGGTCGACGGTATCGTCAACGCGATGCCCACCCTCTGCCTCGAGCGCGCGCGCGACCAGGCGATCCGGCTTGAGGCCGGCATGGGCCTGCCGATCGAGCCGGGACCGGGCTGGCTCGCCGGCCTGCCGGTCGCGATCAAGGAGCTCGAGAACGTATCCGGCGTGCGCACGACCTACGCCTCGCCGATCTTCAAGGACAATGTGCCCGAGCGTTCCGACCTGCTGGTCGAGCGCCTGGAAGAGAACGGCGGCATTCCGATCGGGATGTCGAACACGCCGGAGTTCGGCGCCGGCGCCAACACATTCAACGAGGTGCACGGCGAAACGCGCAACCCCTGGAACACGGCGCTCAATGCCGGCGGTTCGTCCGGCGGTTCGGCCGCCGCGCTGGCGACCGGCCAGGTCTGGCTCGCGACCGGTTCCGATCTCGGCGGCTCGCTGCGCACGCCGGCGAGCTTCTGCTCGGTCGTCGGCTTCCGCCCGTCGCCGGGTCGCGTCGCGCGCGGTCCGACCGAGCTGCCGTTCAATCCGCTGCCGATCCACGGGCCGATGGCGCGCAATGTCGGCGACGTCGCGCTGATGCTCGATGCGATGGCCGGCTGGCAGGTCGAGGACCCGATCTCGCTGCCCTCGCCCGGGACGCCGTTCCAGAGCGCCGCCGACTGGCGCGAGCCGCCGCGGCGCGTCGCGTTCAGCGAGGATCTCGGCATCTCGCCGGTCGATCCCGAGGTGCGGCGGCTCTGCCGCGAGGCGGCCCGGAAGCTCGAGGCGGCCGGCGCCGTGGTCGAAGATGCCTGTCCGGATTTCGACGGCGTGTTCGAGGCCTTCAAGGTGCTGCGCGCCGCCGACTTCGCGACCACCATGCGGCCGCTCTACGAGCAGCACAAAAATCTGCTGAAGCCCGACATTATCTGGAACATCGAGCGCGGCTTCGAGCTGAGCGCCGAGGATGTCGGCCGCGCGCTGCTGCGGCAGGGCAAGCTCTTCGCCGACATGATCGAGTTCTTCGGCGAATACGACGTGCTGATTGCACCCGCCGCCTGCACGCTGCCGCTGCCGATCGAGATTCGCTGGCCGCGCGAGCTCGAGGGCGTGCGCTGGGACAATTATGTCGAATGGTTACGAATTGTTTCCGCGATCACAATGTCGACATGCCCGGTGATCGCGCTGCCCGCCGCGTTCTCCGCGGACGGCAGGCCGGTCGGCATCCAGATGGTGGCGCCGCCGCGCGCCGACGCGGCGCTGCTGTCGGCCGCCGCCGCCTTCGAGGAAATCGTCGGCGTCGCCGGTCTCACGCCGATCGACCCGCGCGGCTGATGCGGTGCGATTTCAGGCGGCGCCGGCCCGGTTGCCGCCAGAGATCGAACGCGGCACAATGCTAAGCGAATGGATTGATTGATTTTTGTCGAGGAATGGAGCCCGTGCTCGCTGCCACGCCAAACCAGCGTCCGACCTACGGCGACCCGCTGATAGCCTTCGCGGGCCGCACCAGCACCGCCGACCGGTTCTCGATCGCGAACCAGGCCGGCCGGTTCCTGGTCTTCTGCGCCTTCGGCTCCGCGGCCGACGAGAACGCGCGCCGGACCATCGACGCCGTCGTCGAGAACCGGGCGCTCTTCGACGACGTGAAGGTTTCTTTCTTCGGCGTCAGCACCGATCCGGCCGACGAATCGCTGCCGCGCGTCAAGCCGTTGGTTCCGGGCATCCGGTACTTCTGGGACTTCGACCACGTCATTTCCCGCGCGCTCGGCGCGTACGTGGCCGGCAACCCGGTGCTGCAACCGCTGATCGTCATCGCCGACCCGCAGTTCCGGGTCTACGCCGTCCTGCCGTTCGAGCCCGAAGGTGCGCATATCGGCAAGCTGATCGCGCTGCTGAAGACGCTGCCGGAACCGTCCCTGCATGCCGGCGTGCCGATGCAGGCGCCGGTTCTGATCGTGCCGCGGGTCTTCGAGCCCGCGCTCTGCGAGCGGCTGATCGGTCTTTACGAAACCGGCGGCGGCAGCGATTCGGGTTTCATGCGCGACGTCGACGGCCGCACGGTCGGCATCATCGACCACCGCATGAAGCGCCGCAGCGATCACGAGATCCAGGATCGCGAGATCAGGATGGCGATGCAGCGCCGCATCTCGCGCCGGTTGCTGCCGGAGATCCAGAAGGCCTTCCAGTTCAAGGTCACGCGCATCGAGCGCTATATCGTCGCCTGCTACGACTCCGACGGTGGCGGCTATTTCAAGCCGCACCGCGACAACACCACGAAGGGTACCGCGCACCGGAAATTCGCCGTCACGATCAATCTCAATTACGGCGACTATTCCGGCGGCGGCCTGAATTTTCCGGAATACGGTCCGAGCGTTTATCACGCGCCGCGCGGCGGCGCGGTGGTGTTCTCCTGCTCGCTGCTCCACCAGGCGCTGCCGATCCTGAGCGGGAAACGCTACGCGACCCTGCCGTTCCTCTATGACGAATCGGGCGCGGCGGTCCGGCGCGACAACAGCCAGTTCCTCGACCGGAAGCCCAAGGGGGCGCCCGAGCCCGAGTATGCCGAGGAGGGGGGCGAGCAGGGCGACGAGGTCGAGCAGCCGGCGGCCCGCGCGAACGCACCCCGCTGACTGTCGCCGGGATCGCCCCCGGCCCCGCACCCCACTCCTATTGCCACCGCGAAGACCGGAAAGCGCGCTTGCCGCGGCTTTCGGCGCTGCCTATATTGCGGCGCAGCAATCCCGGGCAGGGAGAATCGGCCAGATGCGCCAGGGCCTTCATCTCGAAGACCTCGATCTCGGCATGTCGGCGACCTACGCCAAGACGGTGTCGGAGGCCGACATCGTGCTGTTCGCCGGCATCTCCGGCGACAGCAATCCGGTTCATGTCGACGACGATTACGCGCGCGCGACCATGTTCAAGGGCCGCATCGCACACGGCATGCTGACGGCCAGTTTCATCTCGGCGGTGCTGGGCACGCGCCTGCCGGGGCCGGGCTGCATCTACCTCTCGCAGGATCTGCGCTTCAAGGCGCCGGTCAGGATCGGCGACACGGTTCGCGCCGTCGTCGAGGTCACCGGGATCGACCAAGATCGCGCGCGCGTCATCGTGTCGACGCGCTGCCTCGTCGGCGACCGGGTCGTCATCGACGGCGAAGCGGTTCTGATGGTGCCGCGGCGGGCCGAGCTGCAGGCGGCGGAATAGTCGCCCGCCAACCCGGCCGCGCCCTCGCCCCGATTCCCGCATCGCGTTATGGTCGAAGCGCCGGGCCTTCGCCCGGCCGGGCGCCTGACTGCCGAAAGGGACGGAGCGCCGGTTTCGTTGCCGGCCGGGCCGACGCACAGATGCGGATATTTCGCCATCATCAGGAAGTGCCGGTCGAGGCGCGCGGCGCCGTTCTCGCGCTCGGCAATTTCGATGGCGTTCATCGCGGCCACCAGGCCGTCATCGGCGAAGCGGCGCGCATCGCCCAGCAGCTCGGCGGCGCGCACGGCGTACTGACCTTCGAGCCGCATCCGCGCGAGTTCTTCAAGCCCGATCAGCCGGTTTTCCGCCTCACGCCCTTCCGCCTGAAGATGCGGCAGTTCGAGGCGATGGGTCTCGACCTTGTGACCGTGCTGCATTTCGATGCGCAGCTCGCGCGCAAGAGCGCCGAGGCGTTCGTCGTCGAGGTGCTGGGTGAAGGGCTCGGCGTCGGCCATGTCGTCTGCGGCTACGATTTCGTCTTCGGCAGGGACCGTACCGGCAACGCCGCGATGATGCGCGAGCTCGGTCGCGTCTACGGTTTCGGGGTGACCAGCGTCGATGCCGCGCAGGATGCCGACGGCACGATCTTTTCCTCGACGAAAATTCGCGAACATCTGCTCGCCGGCGATCCGGGCGCGGCGGCGCGGCTGCTCGGCCGGCCGTGGGAGATCGTCGGCCGCGTCGAGCACGGCGCCAAGCTGGGCCGCGCGCTCGACTTTCCGACCGCCAACATTTCGATGGCGGAATATCTGCAGCCGAAATGGGGCGTCTATGCCGTCAAGGCCGGCATCGACGAGGGCATCCAGACGCGCTGGCGCGACGGCGTCGCCAGCATCGGCATTCGTCCGACGGTCAACGGCACGACCGTCCTGCTCGAAACCTATCTGTTCGATTTCGAGGGCGACCTCTATCACCGCAATTTTCGCGTCGCCCTGGTCGAATTCCTCCGCCCGGAGGTCAAGTTCGGCAACATCTCGATGCTCAAGCGCCAGATGACCCAGGACGCCGAAAAGGCCCGCGCGGCGCTGGCGGCGTATCAGGGGCCGCCGCCGGGTGCCGTGCCCCCGCTCTTGAAATTGCCCGAGGATCGCTTTATTCGACCGGACCCGTACGAACGGGCTCTCAGGCCACGCCCGCACCCACCAGGCTGACGGTTCTCCCGTGACAACCGACTACAAGGCGACGGTATTCCTGCCGCGCACGGACTTCCCGATGCGCGGCAATCTGCCCGAGCGCGAGCCCGAAATGCTGGCGCGCTGGGATTCCATGCGCCTGTTCGAGCGGCTGCGCGAGACCTCGAAGGGCCGCGAGAAGTTCATCCTGCACGATGGACCGCCCTATGCGAACGGCGCGATCCATATCGGGCATGCGCTCAACAAGATCCTGAAGGACGTCGTCAACCGCGGCCAGCAGATGCTCGGCAAGGATGCGTTCTACGTTCCGGGCTGGGACTGTCACGGCCTGCCGATCGAATGGAAGATCGAGGAACAGTATCGCACGACCGGCCGCAACAAGGACGAGGTGCCGGTTCTCGAGTTCCGCCGCGAATGCCGCGAGTTCGCCGAGAAATGGGTCGACTACCAGCGCATCGAGTTCCGCCGGCTCGGCGTCGAGGGCGACTGGGCGCATCCTTACGCAACCATGACCTTCGATGCCGAGGCGCAGATTGCGCGCGAGATCGGCAAGTTCATGATGAACGGCGGGCTATATCGCGGCCAGAAGCCGGTGCTCTGGTCGGTCGTCGAGAAGACCGCGCTTGCCGATGCCGAGGTCGAATATTACGACCACACCTCGAACACGATCTGGGTGCGCTTCCCAATCGTGAAATCGCGGAACCCGTTCCTGCGGACAGAAGTGGCAAATTCGAGTGCTGGCACACACGCTTGGTCGGCAAGCATTGTCATTTGGACGACGACACCATGGACAATTCCGGGGAATCGCGCGATCGCCTATGCCTCGGATGCAACCTATGTCGTTCTCGAAGTCATTCGTGTCGACGAGGGCAGCCTGGCCCGGGTCGGCGAGACGATCGTCGTTGCCAAGGATTTGCTCGAGCAGGTCTGCAAGGATGCCAAGATCGCCGGCTATAGAGAGCTTCAGGAGATCGTTGGTGCCGATCTCGCCGGCACCGTCACGGCGCATCCGTTGCGCGGCGAGGGCTACGAGTTCGACGTGCCGCTGCACGAGGCCGATTTCGTCACCATGGACCAGGGCACCGGCTTCGTGCACGTCGCGCCGGGTCACGGCGCCGACGATTTCGTGCTCGGCATGTCGCACGGGCTCGAAGTGCCGGCGACCGTCGACGAGGAAGGCGTCTACTACAAGCACGTTCCGCTGTTCGCCGGCCGGCGTGTCATCAACCAGCAGGGCAAGAAGGGCGACGCCGACAAATCCGTCATGGCGGCGCTGCAGGAATCCGGCGGACTGCTTGCCCGGGGCCGGCTCGTCCACTCCTATCCGCACAGCTGGCGCTCGAAGGCGCCGCTGATTTTCCGCAATACCGCGCAATGGTTCATCTCGATGGAGACGAACGGGCTGCGCGAGAAGGCGCTGGAAGCCATCGACCGGACGCGTTTCGTGCCGCCGCAGGGCCGCAACCGGCTGCGCGGCATGATCGAGAGCCGGCCCGACTGGTGCATTTCGCGCCAGCGCGCCTGGGGCGTGCCGATCGCGATCTTCGTCGAAAAGAAGTCCGGCGAGCCGCTGCGAGACCCGCGCGTCATCGAGCGCATTGCGACGGCGTTCGAGAGCGAGGGCGCCGATGCCTGGTTCGCCAGCGATCCGTCGCGCTTCCTCGGCAACGAGTATCGGCCCGAAGATTACGAACAGGTCCGCGACATCGTCGAGGTCTGGTTCGAATCCGGCTCGACCCACGCCTTCGTGCTGGAGCCGCGCAAGGACACCGACCTGCGCTGGCCGGCCTCGCTCTACCTCGAAGGGTCGGACCAGCATCGCGGCTGGTTCCATTCCTCGCTGCTCGAAGCCTGCGGCACGCGCGGCCGCGCGCCCTATGACGCGGTCCTGACGCACGGTTTCGTGCTGGACGAGCAGGGCCGCAAAATGTCGAAATCGCTCGGCAACGTGGTTTCGCCGCAGGACGTCATGAAGACGCACGGCGCCGACATCCTGCGCTTGTGGGTCGTCGCCTCCGACTATTCCGACGATCTGCGCATCGGCCCCGAGATCCTGAAGCACCACGCCGATGCCTATCGCCGGTTCCGCAACACGTTCCGCTACCTGCTGGGCGCGCTCGACGATTTTTCCGAAGCCGAGCGCCTGCCGGACGCCGAGATGCCGGAACTGGAGCGCTGGGTCTTGCATCGCATCCACGAGATGGACGCGCAGGTGCGGCACACGGCGGACGCGTTCGACTTCCACCATCTCTACACGGCGCTGCACCAGTTCTGCGCCGTCGACCTGTCGGCCTTCTACTTCGACGTCCGCAAGGACGTGCTCTATTGCGATGCCCCGACCGGCCTGCGCCGGCGTGCGGTGCGCACGGTGTTCGACCGGCTGCATCGCTGCCTGACCGCCTGGCTCGCCCCGGTGCTGTGCTTCACGGCCGAGGAAGCCTGGCTGGCGCGCCCCGGCGCCGAGCAGGAATTCGCCAGCGTGCATCTGCGGACCTTTCCCGACGTGCCGGCGAGCTGGCGCAACGATGCGCTGGCCGAAAAATGGGAACGGCTGCGCCGCCTGCGCCGCGTCGTCACCGGTGCGATCGAGCTCGAGCGGGCCGCGAAGCGCATCGGCTCGTCGCTGCAGGCGCACCCGGTCGTCTATGCGCCGGCGGACGAGCTCGCGCTGATCGGCGGGCTCGACTTTGCGGAACTCGCGATCACCTCGTCGATCGCGCTCAAGGCGGAGACGCCGCCGGCCGGCGCCTTCACGCTGCCCGACGTGCCCGGCGTCGGCGTCGAGATTTTTACAGCCGACGGCGAGAAATGCGCGCGCTGCTGGCGCGTGCTGCCCGAGGTCGGGCACGATCGTGCGCATCCGGAACTCTGCGTCCGCTGCGCCGATGCCGTCGGTACCGGCGCCCGAGTCGCGTAACGCTGCCATGCTCCATCGCGATAGCTACCGCTTCGGCCTGCCGATCGCCTTGGTGACGCTGCTCGCCGACCAGGCGAGCAAGTGGCTGATGCTGTCCGTCATGTCGCCGGCGCGCGTGATCGAGGTGACGGGCTTCTTCAACCTCGTGCTGGCGTGGAACACCGGCGTGTCGTTCAGCGCCTTCGCGGGCGGCGGTGACGCCGGCCGCTGGATTCTCGTCGCCATCGCGCTGGCAATCTGCGGCTTCGTGCTGCTGTGGATGGGCCGGACGCAACGCCGCCTTTTAATTGCCGGATTCGCGGTTATCGTTGGCGGGGCTCTCGGCAACGTGATCGACCGCGTGATTCACGGCGCCGTCGTGGACTTTCTGGATTTCCACCTTGCCGGCTGGCACTGGCCGGCCTTCAACCTTGCCGATACCGCCATCACGCTGGGGGTCGCGGCCATCGTCGCCGACAGCTTGTTCGGCCCGCGCCACGGCAGGTAGAATGGCAATTCCGACGGAGGTCACCATGCCGAAACGTCAGGCCCTCAGGATTGCGCTGGCGGTCGGGCTCGGGCTCGGGCTCGCCGCCTGCCAGAACGTGCAGGAACAGCTCGGGCTGACCCAGCAGGCGCCCGACGAATTCGCCGTCTACGCGCGTGCGCCGCTCAGCGTGCCGCCGGATTTCGCGCTCCTGCCGCCGGCGCCGGGCGCGCCGCGTCCGCAGGAGGCGACGCCGACCCAGCAGGCGCAGACCGCCTTGTTCTCCAATTCGGGCCAGTACGTGTTCGGCGACGAGCTCGCGTCCGGCGGACCGGCCATCTCGGCCGGCGAACAGGCCTTCCTGCAGAGCGCGGGCGCGACCGGCATCGATCCGTCGATCCGTACCGTGGTCGACACCGAAACCGAGACGCTCGCGGAGCAGGACGAAAACTTCATCGATGCGCTGGTCTTCTGGCAGGAGCCGGTACCGTACGGCGAGATCATCGATCCCACCCTGGAGCAGCAGCGCATCCAGGAGAACGCCGCGCTCGGCCAGCCGATCACGACCGGCGAAACGCCGATCATCGAGCGCAAGGAAAAGGGCATCCTCGAAGACCTGTTCTGATCGCGGCATCCATCCGACCCTGCGGTCCGGCCCGTCGCGATTGCCGCCGTTTCCGGGCGTTTCCCGGAAGCCTTTTCGATTGTCCGTCCGATAACCATATCGTGCGGCACTGCCGTTTTCCCGCCGGAGGTTTCATGCCCCGCCTGATCCTGCCCGCGCTGCTGGCGCTGCTGCCGCTGGCCGCCCCGCCCACCGCCGCTTCGGTCTTCGAGCCGACGGTGTTTGCGCTGGAAAACGGGCTGGAGGTCGTGGTGATCGAAAATCACCGCGCGCCGGTGGTGACGCAGATGGTCTGGTATCGCGTCGGCGCCGCCGACGAAGATCCCGGCGTATCCGGCATCGCGCATTTCCTCGAGCATCTCATGTTCCGCGGCACCGACAATCATCCGCCCGGCGAATTCTCCGAGATCGTGGCACGGCTCGGCGGCGACGAGAACGCCTACACCACGCCCGATGCGACCGCCTATTTCCAGTCCGTCGCGGTCGAGCATCTCGACACGATCATGGCGCTCGAAGCCGACCGCATGGCGAACCTCAAGCTCGACGCGGACATCGTGCTCGCGGAACGCGACGTTATCATCGAGGAACGCCACCAGCGCATCGACAACGATCCCGGCTCGCGCCTGTGGGAAATGCTGAAGGCATCCCTGTTCCTGCATCATCCCTACGGCACGCCGACGATCGGCTGGGGCAACGAGATGGCGAAGCTCACGCCGGAGGATGTACGCGCCTTCTACGACCGCTGGTACCGGCCCAACAACGCGATCCTCGTCGTCACCGGCGACGTCACGCCGGAGCAGGTGCGCGCGCTGGCCGAAAAGCATTTCGGGCCGATCCCGCCCGGCGAGGTGCCGGAACGCATCCGCCTCGAGGAGCCGGAACAGACCGCGCCGCGCCGCGTCGTGCTCGAGAGCGCCGATGTAGAGCAGCCGTCCTGGTCGCGCGCCTATCTCGCCGACAGCTACCGTACCGCCCCCGGCAACGAGGCCTATGCGCTGCAGGTGCTGGCCGAGATCATCGGCGAGAACGAGACCAGCCGCCTCTATCGCGATCTCGTCGTTCAGCGCGGCGTCGCAGTCTTTGCCGGCGCCGGCTACAGCCCGACCAATTACGATCTCGGCACATTCACGCTCTACGCGGTGCCGGTGCCGAACGGCGACATGGATGCGGTCGAAAGCGCGATGGACGAGGCGATCGCCGGGCTTCTCGCCGACGGCGTGTCGGAGGAAGAAGTCGCGCGCGCCATCCGCCGGCTGCAGGCCGAAGCGATCAAGGCGCGCGACAGTCTCGCCGGGCCGGCGCACCTGGTCGGGGGCGCGCTGGCGGCCGGGCAGACGATCGAGGATATCGAGGCCTGGCCCGAACGCATCGGCGCCGTCACTGTCGCCGACGTCGACGCGGCGGCGCGCAAGGTCTTCGACATCGACCGGTCGGTGACCGGCCTGCTGCTCGCCAAGCCGGCAAGCTGAGGAGCATCCCCCTTGCTATTTTCCCTGCGTTTCGTCGCGCCCGTCGCCGCCGGCTTGCTCCTGCTGCCGGCGCCGCCGGCCGACGCCTTCGAGATCGAGCGCGTCGTCAGCCCCGGCGGCATCGAGGCCTGGCTGGTGGCGGACGACAGCGTGCCGATCCTTTCGCTCTCTTTCGCGTTCCGTGGCGGCTCGTCGGCCGATCCGGTCGGCAAGGCGGGCGCGGCGAAGTTCGTCGCGGCGATGCTCAACGAGGGCGCCGGCGCGCTCGACGCCGGAGCCTATCAGGACCGCATTGCCGACCTTTCGATCGACCTCGAGTTCGGTGCCGAGCGCGACGATTTCGACGTGTCGATCCGCATGCTGAACGAAACCCGCGACGAGGCGATCGACCTCCTGCGTCTCGCCCTGACCGAGCCGCGCTTCGATGCCGATGCGGTCGAACGCATCCGCGGCCAGATACTGAGCTCGATCGCGGGTGCCGCCGCCGATCCGAACGAGATTGCGGCGCGCGTGTTCCGCGAAACCGCCTACGGCGACCATCCCTACGGCCGCCCGCAGGAGGGCACCGCCGAGACGGTGGCGCTGATCGGTGCGGACGATCTGCGGGCCTACGTCGCCGGCAATTTCGCGCGCGACAATCTCGTGATCGGCGCCGTCGGCGACATCGACGCGGCCGCCCTCGGCCTGCTGCTCGACCGGCTGTTCGGCGACCTGCCAGCCGAGGCGCAGCTGCCGGCGGTGCCGGAGATCGTTCCCGGCGGCGCCGGGCGCACCATCGTGATCGACCGCGAAATCCCGCAGAGCGTCATCCTGTTCGGTGCGCCGGGTGTGAAGCGCGACGATCCCGACTTCTATGTCGTGTCGGTCCTGATGGAAGCGATCGGCGGCGGCTTCGGCGCGCGGCTGACGCAGGAAGTCCGCGAGAAGCGCGGCCTCGCCTATTCGGTGGGCGCCTTGCTGGCGACCTACGAGCATGCCGGCGCGCTCTGGGGTCAGGCCGGCACGCGCAACGAGCGCGTCGCCGAAACCGTTGCGATCGTGCGCGAGGTCTTCGCCGACGTCGCGGCGAACGGGCTGGCGCAGGACGAGATCGAGGACGCGCGCGATTACATCGTCGGTTCCTATCCCCTGCGCTGGACCTCGAGCCGGTCGACGGCATCGGCGCTGGTCTCGATCCAGCTCGCCGGCCTGCCGATCGACTATGTCGAGCAGCGCGACGCGCTGTTCGGCGCTGTGACGCAGGACGACGTGCGTCGCATGGCGGCCGAGCTGCTCGAACCCGGCAAGCTGCTGTTCGTGGTCGTCGGACGGCCGGACGGCGTCGAGAGCGACCCGCCGGCGAACTGAGCGGCCTGGCTCCGGTATTCCCCTTCCCCCTTGCGGGGGCGGGTGAAGGCGGGGGTGTATCACCACAGAGACACAGAGGAAAACGAGGCGATGAACTCGGCGATCTCTGTGCCTCTGTGGTGAATTCTTCTGCCATCTCCCTCCCGTGCCTGTCCTGCACGGGGAGCGGGGATAAGAGAGCGTCCGGGGGCGTCGATCGTCGCGCCGCTCTGCTATCCTTGGCTTATGCCGATTCGCCTTCTGCCGCCCGCCCTCGTGAACCGCATCGCCGCGGGCGAGGTGGTCGAGCGCCCGGCCTCAGCCGTCAAGGAGCTGGTCGAAAATGCCATCGATGCCGGCGCGGGCCGCATCGAGGTCATGCTGCGCGAAGGCGGCCGCGCGCTGATCGTGGTGCGCGACGACGGCGCCGGCATGGCGCGCGACGAGCTCGCACTTGCCATCGAGCGCCATGCGACGTCGAAGCTGCCGGACGACGACCTGGTCAACATCCGCACGCTCGGGTTCCGCGGCGAGGCGCTGCCGTCGATCGGCGCCGTCAGCCGGCTCTCGATCGCGAGCCGCCGGCGCGGCGAGCGCGAGGCGTGGTCGGTGGCGGTCGAGGGCGGCGCACGCGGCGAACCGGTGCCGGCCGCGCTCGGCGAAGGCACGCGCGTCGAGGTGCGCGATCTGTTCTATGCGACGCCGGCGCGGCTCAAGTTCCTGAAGGCGCCGCGCACCGAGATGGGCCATGTCGAGGAGGCGCTGGCGCGGCTCGCGATGGCGCATCCGGCGATCGCTTTTGTGCTCGAGGACGAGGCGCGCACGCTGCTGCGGTTCGAAGCCTGCGATGCGGATCTGCTGGGCGATCCGGAAGCCGCGCGGCTGAGACGGCTCGGCGACATCATGGGCCGCGAGTTCGCCGACAACGCGCTGCCGGTTCTGGCCGAGCGCGAAGACTGCCGCCTCTCCGGTCATGCCGGCCTGCCGACGCTCAACCGCGCCAGCAGTGCCGAGCAATATCTCTTCGTCAACGGCAGGCCGGTGCGCGACCGGCTGCTGTTCGGCGCCGTGCGCGGCGCCTATCGCGATTTCCTCGCCGGCGACCGGCATCCGATGCTCGCTTTGTTCCTCGACCTGCCGGCCGAGCAGGTCGACATGAACGTGCATCCCGCCAAGACCGAAGTGCGCTTCCGCGATCCGGGCCTGGTGCGCGGCCTGATCGTCGGCGCGCTGAAACATACGCTCGCCGGGGCCGGCCATCGCGCCGCGACGACGGTGGCCGAGATGGCGCTCGGCCGTGCGCGGGTCGAAGGCGCCGGACCGGCGCTGCCCTGGGGCAGCCAGCCGCGCGGCGGACACCTGTCGCATCGCCTTGCGGAACGCAGTGCCGCGGCCTGGGCGCCGCTCGCGACCGACGGCAGCGCCGCGCTCGCCGGTTTCGATGCGCCCTCGGCCCGGCTGGAACGGGCTCCGGATGAAGCGCCGCCGGAGGCGCAGGCTGCGCATCCGCTCGGTGCCGCCCGTGCGCAGGTGCACGAGACCTACATCGTCGCCCAGACCGGAGACGGTATCGTGATCGTCGACCAGCATGCCGCGCACGAGCGCCTGGTCTACGAGCGCATGAAGGATGCGCTGGCCGAGCGCGGCGTGGCGCGCCAGGCACTCCTGATCCCCGAAGTGGTCGAGCTCGATGAGATGGCGGCGGAGCGGCTCGCCAGCCGTGCCGCCGAACTGGCCGAGCTCGGCCTTGCGCTCGAGCCGTTCGGAACCGGCGCGGTCGTCGTGCGCGAGGTGCCGGCCCTGCTCGGCAATGTCGATGTCAAAGGGCTGGTGCAGGATCTCGCCGACGAGCTGGCCGAGCTCGGCGAAACCATGAGCCTCAAGGAGCGACTCGGCGAGGTCTGCGGCACCATGGCCTGCCACGGCTCGGTGCGCGCCGGGCGTCGTCTCACGGTCGACGAGATGAACGCGCTGCTGCGCCAGATGGAAGCGACGCCGCATTCCGGCCAGTGCAACCACGGCCGCCCGACCTATGTCGAACTGAAGCTCGCCGACATCGAGAAGCTGTTCGGTAGGCGGTAGAAAGTGATGGGTTGAGGGTGAAAGGCTTTTTTGCCCGAACGAAGCACGCGCGCTCATGGTCTATAAAGTCATTCCGACAATCCTGAAGATTTGGATTTTGGCGATTGCCTTTGCGATTGGGATTCTTGGGCTGCTAATGACCATTCTTTATGCGGGTCTTTGGCAGATAGTCTTCGTGCCGCTCGTTGTGTTGATCTATTTTGCTTTCGGCTGGGCGGCACCAAGTTACGTTCGCAAAATTGTGACCCCATTCAATCGAATGTTTTTTCTGACAATAGTGCTGATGAGGATTGTAACTCTAAAGTTAAATAGCATGACGATTAGTCACGACGACATTGTCATCTACAACAAGGGCAATCCCGCTCTCGTTGGCGTTGTGGTGGAGTGCGCCGTCGTTGCCGTGAGCGTGCTGGTTTTGATGCTGCTGTTTCGTGTGAGCGAATGGCTGTGCCATAAAATCGACAGGCTTCGGTCCGGAGCATTCGCATCGAAGTGAGACGCGCCGTAGATCGGTGTGTAATTCCTTTCACGCTTGTTCTTAACAACTGTCATCGCCAGGCTTGACCCGGCGATCCAGGGTTGCTGGTTTCGATCTCAGTCCTGCAACCTTGGATCGCACGCCGCGATCAGTCGCGGCCGATCGCGACGCGTCAAGCAAGGCGATGACAAGCTTGGATGTAGCGGACTCTACGGCGCGAGCGCAGTAACAGTGCCGGCGTCGAGCCGCATGACGACGCCCTGAGGCTCGTCCAGATCCATGAGCCCCGCCGGATCCAGGCGCAGATGCAGGCCACGGATGATTCGGCCCACGACCCCGTGCGCAATGACAATGATCGGCCTGTCGTCGGCGTGCATTTCATGGAATGCCGGCGCCACGCGTTCCATCAGCATGGCATAGCTCTCGCCGGCGGGCGGCGGGCAGTTCCATCGATCCGCCTGTCGCGCCTGCCATTCCTGCGGCCATCGCGCTTGAATTTCCGACAGTGTGAAACCGTCCCACGCGCCCCATGTCATTTCCTTCAACCGTTTGTCGGTACGCCGAAGATGCGGAGGCGTGTGCAGACTGCCACCGATGATACTCGCGGTTTGCACGGCGCGGCCCAGCGGCGAGGAGATGATGGTGGTCGATGCACCTGCACCGTCTCGCAACAGGATGGAAGCCATTGCGGTTGCTTGCGCTTCCCCCCTCTTCGTCAGGTTTGAATCGAGATGGCCCTGCATCCGACCGGCCGCGTTCGACTCGGTTTCACCATGACGCAGAAAATAGATCGGGTGTTGTCGCATCACCGATATCGCAACAGCCGGATGATCGCCTTGCCGTAACGGCGCTCGTCAACTTCCGTGAAATCTTCGGGCGGTTCGAACGCATCGTCCGGGCCGAGCTCGACCGAGACGATCGCGCCGGGCGCGAGCCAGCCACCGCGCGCCAGCGCTTCGAGCGCCGGCGCCGCCAGCGCCTGCCCGTAGGGCGGGTCGAGGAGGACCAGGCTGGCGGCCTGCGTCGCGCGCGGCGGCCGCGTCGCATCGGCCTTGAGAATCGTCGCGCGCTCCGTCTCGCCGAGCGTCTCGGCGTTTTTCCTGATGATCCGCAGCGCCGCGAAATCGGCATCGAGAAAGATCGCGTGCGAAGCACCCCGCGACAGCGCCTCGAAGCCGAGCGCGCCGGAGCCGGCAAACGCATCGAGCGCGACCGCGCCGTCGACGATCGGACCGTCCGTGCCGAACTTCGTGCCGTGCATCAGGATGTTGAACAGCGATTCGCGCGCGCGGTCCGAAGTCGGCCGGACCTCGCGACCGGCCGGCGCCTCGATCTTCCGTCCCCTATGCTTTCCGCCGACGATCCGCATCGTCCCTGCCTTGCGCGCGCTTTTCCGGCGCCGCCGTGCCGAGCTGCTCGCGCAGCACTTTGCCCGTCACTTCCTCGACCGCGCCGGCTTCGAGCACGCCCAACTGGAACGGGCCGTAGGCGATCCGGATCAGCCGGTTCACCTGCCAGCCGAAATGCTCGCAGAGTTTGCGGATCTCGCGGTTCCTGCCTTCGGTCAGCGACATGGTGAGCCAGGCGTTGTCGCCCTGCTGCCGGTCGAGCGCGGCGCGCACCGCGCCGTAGCGCACGCCGTCGACAATGATGCCGTCCGCGAGTTTCTTCAGCGCCGACGGTTCGACATCGCCGTTGACGCGCACGCGATAGCGCCGCACCCAGCCGGTCGCCGGCAGCTCGAGCCGGCGCGCCAGCTCGCCGTCATTGGTCAGCAGCAGCAGCCCCTCGGAATTGATGTCGAGCCGGCCGATCGAAATGAGCCGCGGCAGGCCGGGCGGCAGCGCGTCGAACACCGTCGGACGCCCCTGCGGATCGCGCGCGGTCGTCACGAGGCCGCGCTTCTTGTGCAGGCGGAAGAGGCGGGTGCGCTCGGCGCCCGGCAGAGGCTTACCGTCAACGACGATCGCCTGATCCGGCGTCACGTCGAGCGCGGGGCTCCTGATGACGGTGCCGTCGACGCTCACGCGCCCGGCCGCGATCAGCTTCTCGGCATCGCGCCGCGAACAGATGCCCGCCCGCGCGATCACCTTGGCGATGCGCTCGCCGGTTTTCTCGGTTTGGGACATTGAGGTCGGAACGGCACCCGCGCTCAGCGCGCGGCGGCCACGAACGCGTCGAAGATCCGGTCGTCGCCGACGCTGATGCTGTATTCCGGGTGCCACTGCACCCCGAGGCAGAAGCGGCGCTGCGGATCCTCGATGCCCTCGATCACGCCGTCCTCGGCGACCGCATTGACGACGATGCCCGGCCCGACATCCTTCGCCGCCTGGTGATGCGCGCTGTTGACCGCGAGCCGGTCGACGCCGCAGATCCGGTGCAGCAGTGTGCCCTTCGTCACCGTGACCTCGTGCCCGGCCTCGGTGCGCGGGTTCGGCTGCTCGTGCGCCAGCGGCCCCGTGACCTCGTCGGGAATATGCTGGTAGAGCGTGCCGCCGAGCACGACGTTGAGAAGCTGCTGGCCGCCGCAGATGCCGAGCACCGGCAGGTCGCGTGTCAGCGCGCCTTTCAGGATCGCCGCCTCGAAATCGGTGCGCGTGCCCTTCAGCTTCACCGTCGGATGCCGGTCGGTGGCGCCGAACATCGCCGGATCGATGTCGAAGGCGCCGCCCGTCACCACCAGCCCGGCGATCAGGTCGAGATAGTCGCCGGCGCGCTCCGGCTCGTGCGGCAGCATCAGCGGCAGGCCGCCGGCGCGTTCGACCGAGCCGGCATAGTTCTGCCTGAGCGCATACCAGGGCAGCTTCGAATAGCCGCCCGGCTCCTCGGAATCGAGCGTGATGCCGATCAGCGGCCGCGTCATGGCTTGGCGCTCCGTTCGGCGATCAGCGCGCGCAGGCGCGCGATATGCTCGGGCCCAGTGCCGCAGCAGCCGCCGACGAGCTGCGCGCCGTGATCGAGCCAGTGCGCGACATGGTCGGCATAATGCTCGGGGTCGAGATCCTCGCGCAGCGGCAGCAGCCCGTCGCCGTCCTTCTCGCCGCCGAGTTCCCAATCCTTCGGCACCGGCCGAAACGCGTTGGCATAGCCGCCGGTCGGCTTGCCGAGCTTCGCCAGCGCCGGCATCGCGGCGGCGATGCTCTCGGGCGGGCAGCAATTGGCGAGATGCGCCTGCACCGGCAGCGCGGCGATGGCAGCCGCCGCCTCGTCGATGCCTTCCTCGCTGCGCAGCCGCCCCGAATGATCCTCGTGCAGCGTCCACGACACCCAGACCGGCCGCCCGGTCGCGCAGGCGGCCGAGGCCGCGGCATGCGCCTCGCGCGCCAGCGACATGGTCTCGCAGAGGAAGAGATCGACATGCGGCGCCAGCGCCTCGGCCTGCTCGCGATAGAGCGCCTCGATCTCTTTCGAGGGGCCGACCAGGTCCGGCCGGTAGCTGCCGCGCAGCGGCGGCAGCGAGCCCGCGATCAGCACCGGTTTGCCGGTTTCCTCGCGCGCCTGCTGCGCCAGTTTCGCCGCCATGACGTTGAGCTCGCGGAACCGGTCTTCGACGCCTTCCTTGGCGAGCTCGGCGCGGATCACGCCGTAGGTGTTGATCGTGATTACCTCGGCGCCGGCCTCGATATAGTCGCGATGGATTTCCCGCACCGTATCCGGTGCCACAAGGAGCGCATTGGCCGACCAGATCGTCTCGAGGATCGGCACGCCGCGCCGGCGCAGCTCGCGGCCCATGCCGCCGTCCAGCAGGATCGGGCGGTCGGGCAGGGGAATCGCGGGAATGGTCTGATGGGTTGCTGTCATGGCGCCGATTCTACACGACCAATCAAGGCGGAGGGAGGGCAGGGTGGTGCCGCACCATGTCCGAACGGGACGCCGACCGTCGCCGATTGACCCCCTCCCCTTGCGGGAGGGGGCAGGGGGAGGGGTCGCCATCGAATATGCACAATCTTTGGTATCATTGCCGAACTTGGAATCCGCACAGCGGGGCGGTCGAACGATGCAGCGAAGTGTAGGAAAGTCGCTTTGTGCCGCTTCGATGCTCCTCGTGGTACTCGGTGCGGGCGACGCTCCGGGCGACGAACTTCCTGCCGAGCCGCTCATCCATGCGGCCGTCCGCCATTTTGATCAGGGTGGCGACGGCGATTGGCCCAGCAGTTTGCTGTGCGGCCGTCGCTTCTACTACGTGTCGGAAGAATGGGACGGCTGGCGTGAGGTCGACCTCTATGCGAGCGCGACTAGCGTCGCGGAACAAGGGGCATCACACGAGCCGTTAGGATGTTCTCCTTCCGGCCGATGGGTGGAGGCTTTCGGCGAGTATTTAGACAGCATCATTGTCCACGCATCCGACGACCAAAAGAGTGGCATTGTCTTTGAATACGACCAGGCGCTCGCAGTCTGGGCCGCAAATGCAGACATTCTGTTTCTCTTGCGGGACAAGAAATGGTGGGGCGACAGCGACAGTCGCATGGCCAAAGAATCACCGGTTAGCGACTCGACACCATTCGAGGTCTTCTATCTCGAGCCGACCGACGCCGAGATTGAGAAGGTTATCGACGGGTATGGTGGCATCAGCATCATGCAGATGATTTGGCAAGGTGAAACACGAGAAGTGCTGGTGCGTACCGGCAACGGCCCGGTCGTTGCGTTGAAGTTTGGAGCCTCCCGACAAATCGAGGCCATTAGCGAACTATCTCTTGACATGCCGGAGGGTCACGAAGTTTCTCTCGAATGGAAGACGGCTCACGTTGCCGCAGAAATGGTCTACGAAAACTCAGTACTGAAGACTTTGCTTTTGATCGTCGATCGGTCCTACTTGGGTTCTTGGGGAGGCAACAGGGGTGATGAACCCATCCCCTATCTTTTATGTCCCATTGAACGTCATCGAGGCGAGTGCTTCACGCGAGTATGGCAGGCACCTGAAACCGATGATCTGCCTCATACTCTGCCCACGATGCGAATCGCTACACCAATTGACCTGAACGGAACCCTCGTTGGGTTGTATCGCTTTGCCGATCGAACGGCGTGTATGGCGATCTGGATCGGCATGTCCAACGAAGTTCCGCGATGTTTGACTAAAGACTACGAAATTTCATCGGCACGTCACTATTTCCTTGATGTGCGCACGCAACCTGAAGGTATTGTTTTAGTGCTTTACAACTCGGATCGTCCCGGCACGGAAAGCAAGATCGACATTTATCGCTTCGACTACGAAACGCTGCGGGCGCTTGGCGTCGATGGTTGACACCGACCCGATGGAAGCAGCACTCGCCGAGGCCGAAGCCGCGGCCGCACGCGACGAGGTGCCGATCGGCGCCGTGGTGGTCGAGACCGCGACCGGCCGGATCGTCGCGCGTGCCGGCAATCGCGTCGAGGCGCTGAAGGACCCGACCGCCCATGCCGAGCTCCTCGCCATCCGCGAGGCCGCGCGGGTGCTCGGCGCCAAGCGCCTGCCCGAGACCGAGCTCTGGGTCACGCTCGAACCCTGTCCGATGTGCGCGCAGGCGGCGAGCTTCGCGCGCGTCGCGCGCCTCGTGTTCGCGGCCGACGATCCCAAGGGCGGCGGCGTGCTGAACGGCCCGCGCATCTTCGAACAGTCGAGCTGCTTCCACCGTCCGGTTCTCTCGCGCGGCAGCGACGCGCAGGCGCAGCGCGCCGGCGATTTGCTGCGCGGTTTCTTCCGCGCGAAGCGCACCGGCTGACGAACGAACGCAGTGCCCCCCGACACCGGCACAAAGAAAAAGGGCCGGCACCTGAGGGGCCGGCCCTTCCGCATTCGGTACGGCAACGGGGTGTTCGTCCGTGCCGTTCCGTCCGCTATCGACGAACCGCTGGGGTCCCGTCGATCGTCACGGGACGAACCGCTCCGGTTCGTCCGTCGTCAACGCAACCCGGCTACTGCCAGGTCTGGTAGGTTTCGATGTCGGCCTGGGTGAGCTGCGTGCTGAAGCGGCCGTTCTCGGCATCGAACGTGAACTCTTCGACCGGCACCACGAACTTGGTGGCATCCAGGCCGAACACGCCGTCCTCGACGCTGAGAATGTAGGCCGCAACCTGGCCGTTCTCGTCGCCGAGCACTTGCTCGATCTCGCCGATATCGTCCTCGCCGACATAGACGTCGGTGCCTTCGATCTCGCCGACCGTCAGACCGTCATACATGACGCTGTCGTCCTCGATCTCTTTCAGCATCGCGGCATCGAGCGGCAGCGTATCGGCTTCCACGTTCGTCGTGGTGTCGAGCGTCGTGCCGGTGTTCATGTCGGTCTGGGTCTGCGTCTCGGTCGCGCTGTCGCTTTCCGCCCACGCCACGGTGGCGGCGGTCAGCATGGTGCCGAGGGCAAGCGCCATCAGCGGTAGCCTGTCGATACGGGTCATCGGGTTTCTCCTTCGTAACGGTTCGTTTCGCTGTCGCGTCGGATCGGGTGCCTCTCCGATCGGCTTGATGTCGATCAACTTGATGTCGATCAACCGGAAAGCGTCCCGATCGGCACAGGCGAACAACCCGTTGCCCGCGGGACAGTTCCCGTGTCGGCCGCCCGTTGTCGTGTTGCCCGTCCGTTGCGTAGTCGGGCACCGCAAACGACCGACGTGTAACCCGCGACCGATTGCTGCAGGCGTCCGGACGCGGTAAAAGCGGCGCGCCATGAACGAGACGCATACTCATGCACCCCAGATCGATCGCGCGCGGCTCGCAGCACTTCGCCGGCGCGAGGATGCGGCGACGGAAATCCGCACGCGGCAGTCGCGCGCGCTGCTGGAACGCGGCCGCACGGTCATGCCTTCGGGCGTGCCGATGTCGTGGATGGCCGGGCTCTACGAGAACCCGCCGATCTTCGTGACGCATGGCGAGGGCGCGCGCTTCTGGGATGCCGACGGCAATGTCTATCTCGACATGAACCAGGCCGATCTCTCGATGACCTGCGGCTTCACGCCCGAGCCGGTGCTGGAGGCGGTGGCGCGCCAGATCCAGAACGGCCCGTCCTTCCTGCTGCCGGGCGAGGATGCGATCGCGGTTGCGGAACTGCTGGCTCAGCGTTTCGGGCTCTCGCACTGGCAGTTCACGCTCTCGGCCTCGAGCGCCAACAACGAGGCGACGCGCATCGCGCGCGTTGCGACCGGGCGCGACAAGGCGCTGATGTTCGAGGGTCACTATCACGGCCATGTCGACGAGATGCTGGCCGCCGGCGGTTCCTATTCCGAGGCCGGCTATGTCGGCCTGCCGCAGGGCGCCGCGGGCCGCGCCGATACCGTGCCGTTCAACGATCTCGCGTCGCTGCGGACGGCGCTGGAGACGAAACGCTATGCCTGCCTGATGGCCGAGCCGGCGCTGACCAATTGCGGACTGGTGCTGCCGGATGACGGGTTCTGGGAGTCGGCAACGGAACTCTGCCGCGCGACCGGCACGTTGCTCGTGATCGACGAGACGCACACCCAGACCTTCGCCTTCGGCGGCATGATTCGCGCCTGGAAACTCGCGCCCGACATGGTGACGATCGGGAAATGCGTCGGCGGCGGCCTGCCGATGGGCGCCTACGGCATGAAGCCTGAGCTCGCGCGCGTGATGGAGCAGAATCTCGACCGGCATCGCGGCGGCGCCGTGCTGCCGACCGGCGGCACGGTCTATGCCAACGCGCTCTCGATGGCAGCGGCGCGCGCCGCGCTCGAAGAGGTTCTGACCGAAGATTCCTACGCCCGCGTCGCGTCGCTCGGCAAGCAGCTCGCCGACGGTCTCAATGCCGGCTTCGCGCGCCACGGCCTGCCGTGGCGGGCGCCGCTGCTCGGCGGCCGCAGCGGCTGGTGCCTCGAACCGACCCTGCCGCGCAACGCGGTCGAGGCCGGCCGCTCGATCGATTACGCGCTGATCGATGCGCGCCGCGCCTTCATGGGAAATCGCGGCATCTGGGAGGCGATCGCCAGCGCCGGCCCCGCCGTTTCCTTCGCGCACGAGCCGGCGGACATCGACGAATATCTCGCCGTCGCCGACGCATTTTTGGACGAGATCGTCGCATAGAATTCGACGAAGCATAGCGGGTCGATGGGAAGGGCTACTCCGTTTCCTTCCCGCCTCAAGGCAAGGAAGGTTTCAACCACAGAGACACGAGAGGACAACGAGAAGGATTCCGCTTCTCTGTGATCTCTGTGTCTCTGTGGTGAAATTCCCTTCGCTGTGCGCTCCAATCGCGCCCTCGTGACGCACGCCGGCAGCCGGTGCTAGCATCGGCGCATGAGCACAGGAACCGAGTACCGGAAACTCGACCATCCCGGCGCCTGGAAGGGCAGCGACTTCCGCTCGAAGGACGATTTCGCCGTCGATCTCGGGCGCCGCGAAATTGCCGCCATCGACGACGCCGTCTCGCTCGCCTTTCGGCGCGGCGGCTGGAAGAACCTGACGCGCGCCGATCGTCCGCTCGCCGCCATCGCCGACACGGTCGAAGCCTGGCGGCAGGATCTCATGGACGGGCGCGGCCTCCTGCTGCTGCGCGGCTTCCCGGTCGATCGCTGGTCGGTCGAGGAAACAGAGGCGGCGCTCTGGGCGCTCGGGCTCCATCTCGGCCATGCGGTTTCGCAGAGCCCGCTCGGCGACCGGCTCGGCCGCGTCGAGGATATTTCGCGGCCCGATATCGAGGAGCGCGGTTACAAGTCGCGCAAGGAGCTCTCGCCGCACACCGATTCCGACGACATCGTCGGCCTGCTCTGCATCCGCCAGGCGAAGTCGGGCGGCTACAGCCATCTCGTCTCCGGCCTCGCGCTCTGGAACGAGTTCGTCGCGCGAAGGCCCGACCTGATCCCGCCGCTCGAGCGCGGCTTCCACTATCACTGGTTCGGCGAGGAACCGCCGGGCGAACCCGAGATCACCTCCTATCGCGTGCCGGTCTTCGGCTGGGCCGACGGAAAACTCTCGGTCTGCTATCTGCGCGAGTTCATGAACTGGGCCGCGAAGGATCCGCGCTACGTCTATGCCGCCGCCGAGCAGGAAGGGCTCGACCTGTTCCAGTCGCTCTGCGAGGACCCGCAGATCCGCCTGCAGTTCCGCTACGACCCGGGCGAGCTGGTGCTGTTCAACAACTACACCACCCTGCACGCCCGCACCGCCTACGAGGACCACGAGGCGCGCGAGAAGAAACGCCTGCTGCTGCGGCTCTGGCTCAAGGGCGATCCGCCGCGGCCGGTGCACGAGAACCTGCGGCGCTATTACGGGCTCGACGGCATCGTCATCCAGCCCAACCGCACCGGCACGCATTACCAGGGCAAGGCGCAGCACGAAGCCGCGCGCTGAGGGGACGGCGCGCGATGCGCTTCATGGTGATCGAACATTTCAAGGATGCGGACCCGGTGCCGGTCTATCGGCGCTTCCGCGAGCGCGGCCGCATGCTGCCCGAGGGCGTCACCTACGTCGCGAGCTGGATCGAGGCCGGCTTCCAGCGCTGCTTCCAGGTCATGGAATGCGACGATCTCACCAAGCTGCAGGAATGGATGCTGAACTGGCGCGGCATCGGCGAGTTCGAGATCGTGCCGGTGGTCACCAGCGCCGAAGCCGCGAAAGTCGTCGAGCCGTTTTTGGACCAGGACGGCTGACAATTCATAACCGGTCGACTGGGAGATCGCATGGGTGCCAAGTATTCCCACGTCGTTTCGATTGATGACGAGTCTCGGATCCTCAGAATCGATCGTCTTTTCGAGGACGGCCGTCGCGTCCTATATACGCAAACGGAACTGCCGCGCCTAGATATGAGCGACCGAGAAAAGGCGGTTGCTGAATTTGTGCGGCTTTTGGGTGAGAACCTTTTGTTCGATACGCCCGCAGGGCGGAAACTGTTCGGTGTGTGATCAGTTAGTCTTCACTACGAGCAATCAATCCTGCACCCGCAACTCCCCCACCAGCGCCTCGCTCGGTTCGATTAGATCGTTGTAGCGGTCGCTGGTGCGGCCGTAGCCGCTCCCGGCCCGTGGCGCGCCGGTGCTTGACATAAAGACATCTTTATATAGGAATACTTATTATAGATCCGCGCGAACGAGGGCACGGCGATGGACGAGCTTCTGCTGGCCTTGCGGGCTGCCGCCGAACCCACGCGCCTGCGCCTGCTCGCGCTGTGCGCGCACATGGACCTGACGGTTTCGCAGCTCGCACAGATCCTCGGGCAGAGCCAGCCGCGGGTGTCGCGTCACCTGAAGCTGCTGGCCGATTCCGGCATGCTCGACCGGCTTCGCGAGGGCGGCCGGGTGTTTTATCGCGTCGCCCGGGTCGGCCCGGCTGCGGGCCTGGCCCTTACCCTCGTCGATGCCATCGACCGCGACGACACGCAGCTCGCGCGGGATTTCGAACGCCTGGCGGACGTGCGGCGCGCGCGCGCCGCGGCCGCCGCCGAATACTTCAACCGCAATGCCAGGCGTTGGAACCGGATCCGGAAGCTCTACGTCGACGAGGCAGTGGTCGAGCGAACGCTGCTGGAGGCCCTGCCGGAAGGGCCGGTCGACGATATTCTCGATATCGGCACCGGAACCGGGCGCATTCTCGAAGTCGTCAGCGGCCGGGCGAGGCGCGTCATGGGCATCGATCTCTCGCACGAGATGCTCAATCTCGCGCGGGCGAACATCGAACGGAAGGATCTGCGCAACTGCCGCGTCCAGCATTCCGACATGTACCGGCTGAACCTGCCGGACCGCTCGATCGACATCGTTACGATTCACCAGGTGCTGCATTTCGCGGACGATCCGGCAAAGGTACTCGCCGAGGCGGCGCGCGTTCTGCGCGGCGACGGCCTGATTGCGATCGTCGATTTCGCCTCGCACGAACTCGAGCGTCTCAGGGACGAGCATCAGCATGTCTGGCTGGGATTCGGCGATACCGAGATCGGACGGTGGGCCCGCCAGGCGGGCCTCGGCGAATCGCACGCCATCCGCCTGCCCGGCGCTCCGCTCACCACCTGTCTCTGGCTGCTCCGGCGGCGCAGGCAGGCGCGGCGCGACGGCACCGGCTCGAAACGGGAGACGTTGCAATGATCGGCCCCGCGCCGCAGCGCGGCCTGCATTCCGCCGGCCGGGGGGATATCGCGTTCGACGATCTCGAGCTTTCGTTCGAGTTCTTTCCGCCGCGCAGCCGCGAAGCGGAGGCGACGTTCTGGCAGGAAGTCGCGGCGCTCGAGCGGCTGTCGCCGCGCTTCGTATCGGTCACGCACGGCGCCGGCGGCAGCGCCCGGAGCGATACCCGCGAGATCGTCATCCGGTTGCTGCGCGACACCGGTCTCACGCCGGCCGCGCACATGACGTGCGTCGACCAGACGCGGCGGGCAATCGCCGAGATGGCACGCGGTTACTGGGATGCCGGCATTCGCCACATCGTGGCGCTGCGCGGCGACGCCGCGCCGACGGAGGGATGCCACGCACCCCGTCCGGACGGTCTCGCCTACGCGGCGGACCTGGTGCGGGTTCTCAGGGAGACCGCAGACTTCGAAGTAAGCGTCGCGGCTTACCCCGAGACGCACCCCGAGGCGCTCGACGCCGCTCGCGACATGGAGAATCTCAAGCGCAAGATCGACGCGGGCGCGAGCCGCGCCATCACGCAGTTCTTCTTCGATCCCGAGGTCTATCTGCGGTTTGTCGACCGGGTACGGGCCGCGGGGATCGCCGCACCGATCGTCCCGGGCATCATGCCGATCCTCGATTTCGTGCAGATCTGCCGATTCGCGGCGCGCTGCAACGCGACGGTGCCGGCCTGGTTGCGGGCGCTGTTCGACGGGCTCGACGGTCGGCCGGATACCCGCAAGCTGCTCGCCGCCGTCGCCGCCGTCGAACTATGCCGCCAGCTCTACGTTCGTGGCGTGCGGGAATTCCATTTCTACACGCTGAACCGGGCCGAGCTCACGACCGCGATTTGCCGGATACTGCGCAACCCCGTGCTGCGCGAGGCGCCGGCCGGAAACTTTCTGCCGTTCGGGGCCGCGCACCGCGCGGAGTGATGCACGCCGGGCGCGGGTTCGATGCCGCGGGGATCGGGGTGCGGCTCGTACGGGCCGCTACCCCCGCAACTCCCCGACCAGCGCCTCGCTCGGTTCGACCAGATCGTTGTAGCGGTCGCTGGTGCGGCCGTAGCCGCTCCAGGCCTTGAAGCCCATCAGCGCCTTCAATTGGTGCGGCATGTCGTCGAGCACTTCCTGCTTGGCGCCATAGGTCAGGTTCGCCATCTGCCGGAACTGCGGCCCGCAATAATAGGCGGTGAGCCCGATGCGCGGCCCGTTGGAGCGGTTCAATCCCGCGGCATGCCAGGTGCGGCCTTCCCAGATCACGGCCGAGCCGGCGGGCACGACGGCCTGCACGACCGGATAGTCGTCGCGATGCGGATCGGGATTGCGGCCCGAGAGATGGCTGCCCGGCACCAGCCGCGTCGCGCCGTTCTCTTCGGTGAAATCGCTGACCGCCCAGAACACGTTCAGCACCGCCGGCGGGTTGATCGGATGCGTCGCCTTGACCGGATCGCCCATCGGCACGTTCGAGCGGTTGATCGAACCTGCGCGGTTATAGGGCTCGCCCGGCATCGCCGGGTGCGGCAGCCACCACTGGTCGATATGCAGCCCCATCAGCCCGTTGTTGGGCCAGGTGATGTGGGCTGCCATGTCCGACATCATGAACTCGTCGCCCAGCACGTGGCGAGCGAGCCGCAGGCCCAGCGGATGCAGCGCGATCTGCTGGAACACCTTGCCCTTGTTGACCAGCATGTGAACCCACTGGTTCACCATCTCGCCCGGCTCCTCGTCGGTGCCGGGCCTGTGGATGCCGAGCTTCTTCTCGGCGACCGCCTGCTCCTCGAGCCGCGCACGCACCGCGGCGAGCGTCCTGGCGTCGAGCGCGTCGGCCACCATGCAATAGCCGAACCGTTCGAGATCGGCCTCGTAACGGGCGGGGTCGGCGGTGAGAACGGGACGGTCGGACATGTCGCTCACCTCTCGGTCGCTGGGCGCGCTCAGATCGGCAGCCGGTCGAGCAGGCGATACCACATGATCGACGGCGCGAGGAACCAGGGATAGCCGCCATAGAGCGGCCGCGTCCGGAACGTGCAGTTGTCGAATGGCGTCCGGCCCTCGGGCCTGCCGAGCAGCTTCTGTCCGACGCGCATGCCGAAATAGGTTGCGAGCGACACGCCCGACCCGCAATAGCCCATCGCATAGTAGAGCCCGTCGTGCCGTCCTATGTGCGGCAGGGTGTCGAAGGTATAGGCGACGAAGCCGACCCAGCTGTGCGAGACGCGCGTCGACTTGAGCTGCGGGTAAATCTCGCACATCCGCGCATGCAGGCGCGGCGCCGAAACGCGCGGATCGTTCTCCATGTAGGCGACCCGGCCGCCGAACAGCATGCGCTTGCGGTCGGGCGAGAGCCGGTAATAGAAAACCAGCCGGCGCGTGTCGGACATCGCGCGCGCGTGCGGTGACAGGCCGTGCGCCACCGACGGGTCGAGCGCCTCGGTCGCGATGATGTAGCTGCCGATCGGAATCACGCGGCGGCGCTGCCATGGCGTGACCGGGCCGGTATAGCCGTTGGTGGCGACGATCACCTCGCGCGCCTTCACGCTGCCGGCGGAGGTCACGACCGCGAAGCCGCCCGCCTCGCGATTGAGCCCTTCGACGCGGCAGCGCGGCACGATCGTCGCACCTGCCTGGCGCACCAGGGAGATCAGCGCGTTGACATATTTCGCGGGGTGCAGTGTCGCGTGATGCGGCATCACCATGCCGCCGAAATAACGGTCGCTGGCGATTTCCCCGTGCTGCTCGGCGCGCGGCACCATGTAGGCATCGGTCTTCAGTTCCTTCGGCACCTCGCCGAGCGATTGCGCCAGCACCTCGTAGCGCCGCGCATTGTGTGCGCCGTGGAAGCGCCCGGCGCGCTCCCAGTTGACCTTCAGCCCCTCGCGTTTGATGAAATCCTCGATGTAGTCGAGCGCGCGGATACCCTCGTACCTGATCTCGAAGGCGATGTCGCGGCCGTGTCGTGCCGTCAGCCGGTCGAGCGACGGCTTGATCGAGGTCGAGACCTGGCCGCCGTTGCGGCTCGAACAGCCCCAGCCGGCATCCTCGGCGTCGACCACCACGGTCGAACGGCCGCCGCGCGCGCATTCAAGCGCCGCCGCCAGGCCGGTATAGCCGGACCCGATCACCAGCACGTCCGCACTCGCCGGCAGGCTCGCCGTGTCCTCGAAGACCGGCCGGGGCGCGTCGTCCCACCAGAACGGTGCGTCCTTGTAGTCGGCGGTGTATAGCGATGCGTTCATTCGGCGGACCCCGGGATCGCGTCGTCCGGCTCGGACGGCGGCGATCTTGCCGCAAGGTCCGGCGCCAAGTCCAATGGCGGGGCCATGCGCGACTTACATATCAGGCGGGCGGGCGCTGACGACCGGGCAACGATCCAGCGGTTCATCGACCTGCTGCAGGACGCCGAAGCGGCGATGCACAGGTCGCGACGCGCCGCCGCCGCGCTCGTACCCCACGTGGTGGACGAGCTGATGCGTCGCACGGACGGCGACGGCGGCGCGATTCTGCTGGCCGAGTGCGCCGGCGCGACCGTCGGCTACATCGCCTTCTACGCCGAGCGTCACGAGAGCCTGGAGCTGCGCGAGAGCGCGCACCGGTTCCTCTATGTCGCCGATCTCTGCATCGAGCCGGCTGCGCGCGGGCAGGGCATCGCCGGGCTGCTGCTGGCGGAGGCGGAGACGCAATGCCGCCGGCTCGGCCTGCCGCGCCTCGCGCTCGGCGTGCTGGCGGGGAACCCGTCGGCGATCGGCGCCTACGCCCGGGCGGGCTACCGTCCCTACGAGCTCTGGCTCGAAAAGCGCATCGCGGGTGCAGCCGTGCCGGCACGGAATGTCGACGGGCTGGTGCTGCGGAATCCGCACGACAGCGACCGCGACACGCTGCTTGCGCTCTTGCGCGACCTCGCCGACGAAGAGGCCGCGTATCACTGGGCGATGCGCCCGGGTCGCGAGATGACGATGGCGGAGGTCGATCGCACGCTCGCGGAGATCGCGGACGAGGATGGCGCGATCGTCATCGCCGAGCTCGGGGGAAAACCGGTCGGTTATGCCGCCGTCGTGCTGCAGGACGGCGACGGCGAGTTCGAGCTGAAGGACGAATGGCTGCGGCGCGGCGTCGTCACCGACCTCTTTGTCGCGCCGTTCGGCCGCCGTCGCGGCATCGGGCTCGCGCTGCTCGCCGCCTGCGAGCGGTTCGTCGCCGATGCCGGCACCGACTGGCTGCAGATCTGCGTTTCGCCCGCGAACGCGCCGGCGGTCGCGCTCTACCGACGCGCCGGCTTCGGCGACTACGAGTGGGTGCTGGAGAAGCGGCTGACGGCGTGACGCGGGCGGGAAAATTTCGTCCTTGACTTCTGTACGCACATGACGTAATATTCCGGCACTCCTCGGTGAGGAGAGCGGAATTCCAGCCCATAGCAGGGACGCTTGCCCAACGCCGGTTCCGTAAATGCCCGCTGCACGGCCGAGCCGTGCCATCCCCCGCTGCCGTCCCGGGGTCACAGGGACGGCAGCGTGAACCGGTGATCATCCGGTTCCCCGTCCCTCGTGACGCGGCGCTCGGATCGTGGGGCGTGATCGCACGGTCCCGTAGGCCCTCGCGGCAGAAGAGGTGTTCGTCCTGGTCCGATGACAATCGGA
>Ga0187893_10000642_pt1 | contig 89068 bp, 85 predicted proteins | sample MA1701074metaG_FD_139574 | JGI IMG/M metagenome (GOLD analysis project Ga0187893, IMG submission 139574) | White microbial mat communities from a basaltic lava cave in the Kipuka Kanohina Cave System on the Island of Hawaii, USA - MA170107-4 metaG ... | reverse complement strand
TCTTCCAGAGCTTCAACCTGATCCCGGACCTCGACATCTTCGACAACGTGGACGTGCCGCTGCGCTACCGCGGCCTCGCGAAGAAGGACCGCGAGCAGCGCATCAAGAGCGCGCTCGAGGTCGTCGGGCTTTCCTCGCGGATGCACCACATGCCCTCGCAGCTCTCCGGCGGCCAGCAGCAGCGCGCCGCGATCGCGCGCGCCCTCGCGGGCGACCCGCGCTTCCTCCTCGCCGACGAGCCGACCGGCAACGTGGACTCGCTGATGGCGCGGCAGGTGATGGACCTGCTCGAGCAGATCAACGAGATGGGAACGACCATCATCATGGTCACGCACGACCCGGAGCTCGCCCGCCGCGCGCACCGCAATGTCCACATCGTCGACGGGCAGATTTCGGACTTCCAGCACTTCGAGCCGCGCCAGGAACCGCTGGTCAAGCCGGTGCCCGCCGCCGCGATGTCGCCGGCCTGAGCAGGGAGACGCACATGTTCGGCTACTACCTGCAACTCGCCTTACGAAACCTGCGCCGTAATCCGGGTCTGACAGCGCTCATGATCGGCGCGGTCGCGCTCGGCATCGCCGTATGCGTCATGACGCTCACGATGTACCGCGCGATGTCGGGCAACCCGATCTGGTGGAAGAACGACGTGCTCTACGCCGTGACCATGGACTTCTGGGACCCGCAGCAACCGTACTGGGACAAGAAGCCCGAGCTGCCGCCGGAGCAGCTCACCTATCGCGACGCGACGGCCGTGTACCGCTCCGACATCCCGAAGCACAAGGTGATCATGCACAAGGCCGTCGGCATCCTTTCAGTCGACGGCTCCCAGGTGAAGCCCGAGCGCGTGAGGACGCGCGTGACGACGAAAGACTTCTTCACGGCCTTCGACGCGCCATTCCAGTACGGCGGCACCTGGACCGACGCGGCCGACACGGGCCCCGAGCCCGTCATGGTCCTCTCGCGCAGGATGAACGACCAGCTCTTCGGCGGCGCGAACAGCGTCGGCCGGCGAATCCGCTGGAACGACGACGAGTTCCGAATCATCGGCGTGCGCGATCACTGGATGCCGCTGCCGACGTTCTACGACGTCAATAACGGCTCGCTCGAGGAGCCTGAGGATGTCTACATCCCGTTCGGCTGGAACGTGGCCCTTGAGCTGCCGAGCGCCGGCAACACAAATGGCTGGAAGCCGGAGGACATTCAGACGTACCAGGATTTCCTGGGCTCCGAGAGCACCTGGATCCAGATGTGGGTCGAGCTGCCGGACGCAGCCTCTCGCGATCGCTTTCAGTCCTTCCTCGACAACTACGCGCGCGAGCAGAAGCAAGCGGGCCGCTACCAGCGGCCGCTCAACAACCGCCTGACGAAAGTCGACCAGTGGCTGAAGGACATGAACGTCGTCGGCAACGACGACCGCGTGCTGGTCGGCCTCGCCTTTGCGTTCCTGGCCGTGTGCCTGTTGAACACCGTGGGGCTCCTGCTGGCGAAGTTCCTGAACAATGCCCCGATGACGGGCGTGCGCCGCGCGCTGGGTGCGAGCCGCCGGCAGGTTTTCTTTCAGCACCTCGTCGAGGTCGGGGTGATCTCATCGATCGGCGCGCTGCTCGGCCTCGCGCTCGGGGGCCTGTTGCTCATGGGCCTGCGCGCGCTCTACACCGTCGATCCGACCGACGCGGGCGGCACGCAGGCGCTCGCGCACGTGGACGTGACGAGCGTCGTGACGGCGCTCCTGCTCGCATTCTTCGCCACCATCGCCGCCGGCTTGTACCCGGCATGGCGCATCGGGCGCATCCCGCCCGCAACCTACCTGAAGGCACAGTGACATGACAGCCTGGAACCTCCGCCCCATCGCGTCCGCGCTCTGGCGCAACCGCACCGGCGCGATCCTGGTCGCCTTCCAGATCGCGATCGGTCTCGCGGTGCTCGTGAACGCGGTCTACGTCGTCAAGCAGCGCGTGGAGAAGATCGGCCGCCCGACCGGCATGGACACCGCCAACATGATCTGGGTGGCGAGTGCCGGTTTCGCGAAGGATTTCGACTACGAGGCGGCCGTACGCGAGGACCTCGCGACGCTGCGCGCGCTGCCGGGCGTCAAGGCCGCGAGCCTTTTCAGCAACATTCCGCTGTCCGGCGGCGGCAGCTCGAACGGCTTCCAGTCGAGGCCGGGAGAGGTCCCTCCCAAGGAAATGGTACAGGGCAACAACTATGACGTTGACGAGCACGCCATCGCGGCGCTCGGCGTCAAGCTGATCGCGGGACGGCCGTTCGAGGCGCACGAGATATTGCCGCCCTCGGAAACTTACGAGATGTCGCCGCAGGCGATCGTTACCCAGGCATTCGCGAAGGAAATGTTCCCGAAGGACCCAAGCCCGCTCGGCAAGACTTTCTATGACGGCCTGAGCAAGCCGATCACCATCGTCGGCATCATGGAGCACATGCAAGGCGCGTGGGTCGGCTGGGACAAGCTCGACAACATCGTGCTCTTCCCGCGAATCAAGGACGGGCCGATGGGGATTTACCTCGTCCGGACCGAGCCCGGCCGGCGCGACGCCGTGATGCGCGACATCGAGGCCAAGCTCGGCGAATCGAACCCCGGACGCCTGCTGCGCTGGGTCCGGCCGTTCGACTACTTCATCAACCAGTCCTACCTCGACGACCGCAACATGGCGATCTTCCTGGTGAGCGTCACGAGCGCGCTGCTCGCAATCACCGCGCTCGGCATCTTCGGCCTCGCGACCTTCAATGTATCGACGCGCATCCGGCAGATCGGCACGCGCCGCGCGGTGGGCGCGCGCAAGCTCGATATCGTGCGGCACTTCCTGGTCGAGAACTGGATGGTCACGACCGCAGGCGTCGTCGCGGGCTGCGGCGCCGCCCTCGGCATCGGTTACTGGATCTCGGTCAAGTACGAGCTGCCGCGGCTTGACCTGTACTACCTGGTCGGCGGCGTGCTCGCGATCTGGCTGATCGGCCTGTTCGCCGCCTTGCAGCCGGCGCGCCGGGCTTCGACGATCTCGCCCGCGGTCGCGAGCCGAACCGTCTAGTTCGCAATGGAACAGGTTCCCGCTGCCGGCCGGGCGACACTGAAAGCGATTCGGCGCCGCATGCTGCGCGTTCTTCTGGGCGTGGCCGCATTTGGAGGCGTCGCCTTGGATGCGGCCGCCGCTTCTCAAGTTGAAGGCTCATGGGAGCAGGTCGCCTGCCCATTCGATTCGAGCAAAGCGCTGCTTCCGGTCAATTGCGGCCGACTGAAGGTGCCTGAGAACTACGACAATCCTGGCAAAGTCATAGAGATTGCTTTCATGGTAGTGAAGGCCGCCCGGAATGGTGATCCGGACAACCCGGTCATTTTCCTGAGTGGAGGGCCCGGATCACCGAGCCTGGTGCATGCAGAGACGCTGGTCACGAATCCAGCCATTCGCGAGATTGTTGTCGCTCGCGACTGGGTGTTCTTTGATCAAAGAGGTGGCGGCCGATCGATTCCTGCGCTTTATTGTCAGCCTGAAGACGACTGGTTCAAGCAGGTGAAGACCTGCAGGGACCAGCTGATCAAGCAGGGCGTGGATCTTTCTCAATACAACAGTGCACGGATTGCAAGCGACATGGAAGCGCTCAGGAAAGCTCTGGGCGTGAAGCAGTGGAATGTTTGGGGAGCATCCTACGGCGCCAGGCTGGCATTCACCATGGCGCGCTACTATCCCACGAGCGTTCGAACCCTCGTTGTTGACGCCCCCTATTTACCTGAAGATCAGGAGCGCGTCGAAGATCTCCGTGGCGCAGAGGTCGTACTAAACAAGACATTCTCCAAATGTGCGGCGGACCCGGCCTGCTCGTCCAGGTTTCCGCAGCTGCGAAGCCGATTCGTAGCCTCGCTTCCCCGACTCAGGCAGCAGCCCCTCTCAATTGGGGAAACGAGCTTCGACGATTCCAGGGTGATGAACTTCATAGTCGACTCGTTATATGGCGGCGCCTATCCGACCTTTGAACAGCGCGTACAGTACGTCATCGCTTACGCGGATGCGGCGGCTCGTGACGACGGCGAGCTCATGCTCCAGATCGAGCAGAAGATGACAAGCGAGACGCCCGCCCGCCCGACCTTACCGGACCAGGGAAGGTGGCACGTGGGACAGAACCTCTCCATTGACTGCCACGAAGAGAAGCCGTTCGAGTCGATGGATGAATACGCGCAAGCGGCTGCCAAATCCGAAATCGTCCGTTCTCTTCTCGGGACGCAGGGAGGAGTTGGATCGTTTGGAGCATGCGCCTTGTGGTCCGCGGGGCGAGCGGAACCGATCGAGAACACCCATGCATATTATGATGGGCCGATCCTCGCTTTTACCGGGGAACTGGATCCGACCCTGTCGGGACTTGCCGGCTACAAGGTCGAGATGCTTTATGCCAACGCGAGGAATGTCGTGTTCAGGAATGCGGGGCACGCCCAGTTTTATATACGAACATTTAACTATTCCCCGGAAGAGTATCAATACCGGCGGTGTGCCCTGGAATTGGGGCGCCAGTTCCTAGCCGATCCGCAACGAACGCTGGATGCGGGCTGCTCAGAGACACGAACGTTGCGTTTGGTGCAATGATTACAACCGTTTCCGGCGCCGCCGCATCCAAGACCATGAAGGACAATCAGGACCAGGGACTTCAGGACAGCTTGGGCGACCGCACCGTACTCGTGATCGACGACAGCGAGGCCGTGCGCACGGCCCTCGACGTCCTTTTGACGATGCACGGCGCCCGGGTGCTCGGCGCGGACAGCGCCGCATCGGGCATCGACGTGCTTTCCCGCGAGCCCGTGGACCTTGTCGTGCAGGATATGAACTTCCGCCGAGAGGCGACCTCCGGCGAGGAGGGCGTGGCGCTCTTCCGCCAGATCCGCTCGCAGCATCCCGACCTGCCGGTGATCCTGCTAACGGCCTGGACCCATCTCGAGACGGCGGTCGAGCTCGTGAAAGCGGGGGCGTCCGACTACGTCGCGAAGCCCTGGGACAATGCGCGGCTCCTGACGACGGTGCGGAACCTCCTCGACCTGCACGCCGCGCGCGTGGAGAATCGCGCGATCCGGCGCCGCCGCGCTGCCGCTCGCGCAGAGCTCGCGTCGCGCTTCGAGCTGAACGGCCTCATCTACGAGAGCGAGGCGATGCACGCGCTCGCCTCGACTGCCGCGCGCGTCGCGCATGCCGACGTGCCGGTCCTGATCAGCGGCCCGAACGGCGCCGGCAAGGAAGTGATCGCCGACATCGTGCAGGCGAACTCGGCGGTCAGGAAAGGGCCCTACGTCAAGGTCAATGTCGGCGCGCTGCCGGACACATTGATGGAAGCGGAGCTGTTCGGAACGGAGGCAGGCGCCTTCACCGGTGCGAAAGCGCGCATCGGGCGGTTCGAGGCCGCGGACGGCGGCACGATCTTCCTCGACGAGATCGGCAATCTTTCCGCGCAGGGCCAGGCGAAGCTGCTGCGCGTCCTCCAGACGGGCGAATACGAGCGGCTCGGATCGAATACGACGCGCCGCACGCGCACCCGGGTGATCGCCGCGACCAACGCGAACCTTCCGCAGCTCATCAAGGACGGGAGGTTCCGCGAGGACCTCTTCTACCGCCTGAACGTCATCGAGCTCGAGGTGCCGTCGCTCTCCGCGCGGCAGGAAGACGTCGTCCCGCTTGCGCATCATTTCCTCGAGCCGGGATTCACGCTGTCGCAGGATGCCCTGCGCGCGCTCTCCCGCTACAACTGGCCGGGCAACGTGCGGGAGCTCAGGAATGCGATCCATCGCGCCTGCCTGCTGTCCGTGGACAACGCCGTGACGGCCAAGTCGCTCTCGCTGCCGATCGCACCGGAGCCTGCCGACGGCTCGCACATCGACCGCGAGGCGATCGAACGGGCGCTCCTGCTGGCCGACGGGGTCGTCTCGCACGCCGCTCGTGACCTCGGCCTGTCGCGTCAGGCACTCTATCGCCGCATGGAGAAGCTCGGCCTCAAGACTCCGGTCGACCCGGGCCGCACGACCGCCAACGTCTGACGCTGGAAAATCCGTGAAATCATCCTGCGCACTTGCGCTTCTGCTGATTTGCTCACCGCTGGCGGCGGCCGGGCAGTCCAAGCCGGCGTCCCATGCTGACGCCGATCGAACGGCCGCGAAAGTCACTCGCCTCGCCGACGCCTATGTCGCGCAATTCATGGCTCGCTTTCCGGACCAGGCCGAGCTCGGTGGCTTGTCCATTGCCCGGCACGACACGCTGACCGACAACTCGCTGGAAGCGCTCCGCGCATGGCAGGCGCTGGAAGATGGCTGGGCGAAAGAGATCGAGTCGTTAGACGCTTCCGTGCTTCGGCGCCGGCCGGAGTGGGTTACACACGGCTTCCTCAAGGAAGCCATCGAATCCTCCCGCCGGACACGCGTGTGCCGTTACGAGTTGTGGCCGGCCAACCATTTGAGCGGCTGGCAGGCATACATGGCGCAGCTCGCTTCCGTGCAGCCGGTAGGTACGGACAAAGCGCGCGCCGAGGCGCTCACCCGCTGGGCACAGCTGCCGAACTACCTCGACACTGAAGTTCGCAATCTGCAGGAAGGCGCGCGCCTGGGTTACTCGTCACCGAAGTCGGTCGTGAGGCTCGTTATCGAGCAGCTGGATGCCTTGCTCGCGAGCCCCATCGAGCAATGGCCCTTCTACGGCCCTGCCGAGCACGATGAGTCCGGGACATTCAAGGCTGAGTGGGCGAAGCTGCTGACCGAGCAAGTCAAGCCCGGCATCGAACGCTATCGCGCCTACCTCAAGGATCTTTATCTCGCGCAGGCGCGCGACGCGATCGCGATCACCGCCAATCTGGACGGTCAATCCTGCTATCAGGCATCGTTTCGCGCCTATACGACGATCGAGCGGCCTGCTGCACACACCTTCGAGCTCGGCCGCAGGCGAGTCGAGAAAAATCTCGCCGAGGCGCTCGAGATCGGCCGCAAGAGCCTCGGCACGGGCGAACTGGAGCCGCTGGTCGCGCGCATCAATGAAGATCGTGCCAACCATTTTGCGAGCCGCGAGGAGATGCTCGGATTCGCGCAGGATGCCGTGCAGAGGTCGCGCAAGCGCCTGCCGGAATTCTTCAATCGCCTGCCGGCCGCCGACGTCACCGTCGAGCCTTACCCGGCCTTTCTTGAGCGCGAAGCGAACGACAGCTACTGGCCCGCGGCCGAGGACGGCAGCCGGCCGGCGAAATACATGATCACGCTGTTCCGCTTCGCGAAGACCACGCGCTCCAATTCGGAGATCACGGCATTCCATGAGGCCTACCCTGGGCATCACTTGCAGCTCGGCCTCGCGCGCGAACGGCCGGCCGCACATCCCATCACGCGGCTCGTAGGCAATTCGGGTTTCGCAGAGGGCTGGGCCCGCTACTCCGAAGCGCTCGCGGAAGAGATGGGGCTATATACGTCCGACTACGCGCGCGCGAACCGCCGCCTGTGGCCGGCTCGCGGAATGGTCGTCGATCCCGGCATCCATCTGTTCGGCTGGACACGCGAGCAGGCGGCAGAGTTCATGGCGGAAAGCGGCCGCTTCACGCCTGAGGAATCGGCCGCGGCGGTGGACCGCATCGCGATGTGGCCAGGTCAGCTCACTGCGTACGACACCGGCGCGCTGGAGTTCTTCGCCCTGCGCGAGCAGGCGGAGCAGGCCCTCGGCGATCGCTTCGACATTCGCGAGTTTCACGGCGTCCTGCTCGAAAGCGGCACTGTGACGCTGCCGATGCTGCGCGAGCAGGTTCAGGCCTGGCTCGAATCGAAGAAGGGATCCCCAGGCGCGCAGTGAGGGAGGTCATTGGCTCCCGGCCGTTGCGCGCGGTGACGCCCGTGCCAAGATAGCCCCGTGCATTCCACGGCCCGCAAGCCGCGCGTCAGCCGGTCGCTCGCCGGCCGCGTCGCCTTAGTCGTCGTCACGGCGGTAACGGCGGCTGCGGCGGTTACCCTGCTCTTCGACCGATGGCTGGACTCGCCCGTGCTTGCCGGCGCCGCGGCGCTTCTCGTGACGCTGCCACCCGCAATCTGGCTGACGAACCGGCTGCTCGAACGCTGGGGTCATAGCATCCGCGCCGTCGCCGACGGCATCGGCAGCCTCAAGGACCGTGACTTCAGCGTGAGCGTGACGGTAACAGGACCCGACGAAATCGGCGACCTGACCGACGAGTACAACTCGCTCGGCGACAGCCTGCGGCGCGAGCGGCTCAACCTCTACCAGCGCGAGCTCCTGCTCGATACCGTCGTGCAGACGACACCGCTTGCGCTGGTTCTGACGAATGCAAACGACTCGATCGTCTTCGGCAACATCGCCGCGCGGCAGCTCTTCCGGGCCGGGCGGAAGATCGAGGGCCTGAAATTCGCGGAGATCCTCGCCGGCGCGCCGCAGCCGATGCGCGATGCCGTCGAGAGCGGGGTGGATACGCTTTTCACGGTGTCCGAAGGTGCCGAGGCCGAGATCTTTCACGTCAGCAACCGGCCCTTCACGCTGAACAGCCAGCCGCACCGGCTGCTGCTGTTCAAGCAGCTGACGCGCGAGATGGCGGCACAGGAAGTCGCGATCTGGAAAAAGGTCATCCGCGTGATCGCCCACGAGCTGAACAACTCGCTCGCGCCGATCACCTCGCTCGCACATTCCGGCCAGGCGCTCGCCGGCGCGCCGAATGCCGAGCGGCTCGCGCGCGTGTTCTCGACGATCGAGGAGCGGGCCTCCCACCTGGCGACCTTCATCGACGGCTATGCGCGCTTTGCGAAGCTGCCACGGCCGCGGCCGGCCGCGGTGGATTGGCGTCCACTGCTCGCGGGGCTCAAAGACAGCCTGTCGTTTCGCGTGCTGGAACCGTTGCCGAAGGGCGCCGGCTGGATCGACGCGCCGCAGATCGAGCAGGTGCTCATCAACCTCGTCAAGAACGCGATCGAGTCGGGCTCGCCGGAAGACGAGGTGACGCTCGGCGTGGCGGAGAGGAACGGGGGCGTCGCGATCGAGGTCCGCGACCGCGGGGGCGGGCTCACGGAGGAAGTGCTGCGCGATGCGCTGTTGCCGTTCTATTCGACCAAGCCGAAAGGCACGGGCCTCGGACTCACGCTCTGCCGCGAGATCGTGGACGCCCACGGCGGGCGGCTTTCCATCGCGAATCGCGAGGGCGGCGGCGCCGTCGTGACCGTATGGCTTCCCCAGGCCCCGGAAACCCCGTGAAGGAAGCTACCAAGGGGGACCGTCCCCTTTGGAGGGCGCATCGCGCCCTTCAAAGGCGGACTGTCCCCTCCGATCAACGTGTCGGCGATAATGCAACGATGAACAACTTCTACGACTTCAAGGTGGCGGGCATCGACGGCAAGGCCGACCTGCTCGCGGGCCTCAAGGGCAAGGTCGTGCTTGCGGTGAACGTCGCGAGCCAGTGCGGCCTGACGCCGCAGTACACGGGCCTCGAGGAGCTGCACGAGGAACTGTCGGGCGAGGACTTCGCCGTCGTCGGCTTTCCCTGCAACCAGTTCGGCGCCCAGGAGCCGGGCAGCGAGCAGGAAATCCAGACGTTCTGCTCGACGAACTACGGCGTCACGTTTCCGATGAGCGCGAAGCTCGAGGTCAACGGTGGCGGGCGTCATCCGCTCTACGCGTGGCTGACCGACGCGGCGAACGGGCACGCGGGCGACATCCAGTGGAACTTCGAGAAATTCCTGATCGGGCGCGATGGAAAGCTCCGGCAACGCTATGCGCCCACGGTCAACCCGCGTGATCATGGCCTGATGCAGGACATTGCCGATGCGCTTTGAGTTGCTTGTCGCTGCACTGCTTCCGCTGGCGGCAATGGCGGAGCCTGCAATGCCGACCGGAGACGATGTAACCGCTCCGCAGGTGGCCGTGATTCGAGGCAATCAGCCACCCATCCTGAGTCGGCATGAGCGGGGAGTGATCGTCATGCGACCGGAACGCGGCAGCTTCATGCGCGAAACCGCGCGGCTCGCGGCAGAGGCCGAAGCTCGGGATGAACGCGCCGCAAGGCAAGAAGCCCGCGAGGTCAATCTGCGGCTCTCGTCGGCCTTGCGTTCGCTGGAAAATGCGGCGGCCGCCACCCAGCAACGGGAGCACAGACATCACTTTCTGATTCTTGCGCCGGCAAACGTTCGCAGTGCTGCTGATCGCAGGCCGACAAGATTTCCTCGCGTTTCAACCGGCACGCCGCCCTCGCCATAGTCGGTTGGGAGGCGCCGCCCACGGGGTCGCCCGGTGGCAATTCCGGCTCCCGCCGCTTAACATGCCGGGCGCTCATTGATGAGTTCGATACCGATGAATCGCCGCGCCAGAACCCTGATTGCCGCCGCTTTGCTTGCATTCGCCGCCGTGGCCGCCCAGGCTGACGGCGACGCGGAGCGCGGCCACAAGCTCGCCTACACCTGTCTCGGCTGTCACGGCATCGAGCACTACAAGAACGCCTATCCGAAGTATTCGGTCCCGAAGCTCGGCGGCCAGAACACCGCGTACATCGTCGCCGCGCTCGGAGAATACAAAGCCGGCAACCGCTGGCATCCGACGATGCAGGGATTCGCGAGCTCGCTCACCGACCAGGAGCGCGCGGATCTTGCCGCCTATTTCAGCTCGCTCGAGCCGGCGAAGCCGGGTGCGGAGACGGTCGGCACGCCGCCCGCGCAAGCCGAAGCCTGCGTCGCCTGCCACGGGAAGAACGGCCAGGGAACGACGGATGAATACCCGAACCTCGGCGGCCAGCACGCCGATTATCTCGCGCAGGCCCTGAACGACTACCGCCTCGGCAAGCGCAAGAACCCGATCATGGCGCCCTTCGCGCAGCAGTTGACGCGCGAGGACATCGCGACGCTGGCGAAATTCTTCTCCAGGCAGCCGGGCCTCGAGACGCCCAGTCACGACTGAGCGCCGGCAACCCGCGCAGTCATGGCTAACGTGACGGTAACGCGCGAGGAGAATGCCGGCCGGGGCCGCTACGTCGGCAAGCTTGAGGGCTTTGCCGGCGAGGCCGAGTTGACTTACTCGCGACCCAATCCAAACCTCGTGATCGCAGATCACACGGGGACGCCGGTCTCGATGCGCGGTCATGGCGTCGCGACCGCGCTCGTCGAACATCTCATCGCGGATGCGCGTCGCGAGGGATTCAAGATCGATCCGTTGTGCCCCTTTGTCGCGGCGCAGTTCGATCGCCATCCCGAATGGTCTGACGTCCGCGCTCGATAAAGGGGACACTCACTTTTGAAGGTGAACGTCCCCTTTTGAAGGGGACGTTCACCTTCGCGCGTTTCGCCGACCGAAAAAAATAATCAATCGAGATTGCAAAGACGCGGCTGCGTCGAGTATCAGACGTCGTTGATCGCCGACAAGAAGTCGGCTTGCGCCGACAAGGCCGACTGAGTAATTCGCAATACGCAGCTAGATTGCGCCCTTTTTAACTGAAGAGGGGGGCGCATGATGCGACGCGTCGTGCTGACATGGATGTTGTCTGTCACTTTCATCATCGGAGGATGCTTCGGATCGGGAGGAGGAGGCGACGCGAACGCGGCGACGACAACCCCGGGCGGCAACAGCGCGCCGCAGATATCCGGATCACCCGCGCAAACTGTCGTGCAAAGTACGCAATACGCGTTCAGGCCGGCGGCGTCGGACGCGGATCGCGATACGCTGACATACTCCATCGCGAACAAGCCTGGCTGGGCCGCGTTCGACAGGGCGACGGGCCGGTTGTCGGGTACGCCGCGCGCGGTGCACGTCGGTGTCTATCAGAGCATCAAGATCTCGGTTTCCGACGGCCGCACGTCCGCATCGCTCCCGTCATTCGCAATCACGGTGACGCAGTCGGGGTCGGGCTCGGTGACGCTGTCCTGGCTGCCGCCGACGGAAAATGACGACGGCTCTTCGCTCCGCGACCTGGCGGGCTATCGGATCTACGTCGGCCGAAGCGCCGATTCACTGAATCGCGTCATCGTGCTGAATAATTCAGGGCTTACCCGGTACGTGATCGAGGATCTGGCGCCGGCAAACTGGCACTTCGCGATGACCTCGTTCAACGCCCGCGGCCGCGAAAGCCGGCGATCGGCCACGGTCAGCAAGAACGTCGGCTGATACGTGAATGGTGCCGGGTCGTACTTTCGTCGTCCGGAGTGGCCAGACGACGAAAGTACGACCCGGCACCGGTGTTTACTGCTTCAGTTTTTCGAGGAACATCGCCACCGCCCACTGGTAGTAATCGATGTTGTCGCGCTTGGCGAAGCCGTGGCCCTCGTTGAGCCCGACGAGGTACCAGACCTCGCCGCCGTTGGCGCGGATCTTCGCGACCATCTGCTCAGCCTCGGTGACCGGCACGCGCGGGTCGTTCTGTCCCTGCACCACGAGCATCGGCTTTGTGATCTTGCCGGCGTTGTTGAGCGGCGAGATCTTCTGCAGGAACTCGCGCATCTTCGGGTCGCGCTCGTCACCGTACTCCGGCCGGCGCAGGTCGCGCCGGTACTCTGCCGTGCTCTCGAGGAAGGTGACGAAGTTGCTGACGCCGACAATGTCGATGCCGCCGCGCAGCCGGTCGTTGTAGTGCGTCATCGACGCGAGCGTCATGTAGCCGCCGTAAGAACCGCCGATGACCACCACGCGCTTCGAATCGAGGTCGGGCTGCGTCGCGATCCAGTCGAGCAGCGCGCCGATGTCGCGCACTGAATCCTCGCGCTTCATGCCATTGTCGAGCGCGACATAGGTCTTTCCGTAGCCGGTCGAGCCGCGCACGTTCGGATGGATCACGGCATAGCCGAGCTCGACCGCCCACTGCTGCGTGTTGATGCTGAACGTCGGCTGTGCCTGGCTCTCCGGCCCGCCATGGATGTTGATCAGGACCGGATGCGGCCCCACGCCCGCCGGCTTGTACACCCAGGCCGGTATCTGCCGCGGCTTGCCTTGAAACTGATCAAAACTCGGGTAATGCACGAGCGTCGGTGCGATCAGCTTTTTCGAGTCGATCGGGCCGATCTCGCTTTCGGTCCAGCGCTCGAAGCCGCCATCCGCCAGGGTCCACACCCACACGTCGTATGGCTGCGCCGGCGTCTGCAAGCTGAATGCGAGACGCTTGCTGTCCGGGTCGAATCCGATGCTTCCGATGACGCCGAACGGCAGCTTCGGCGGGACCAGGTCGGCGTGCTGCAGCAGGTCCATGACCCCGAGCCGGCTCGCGCCGTCCTCGTTCACGACGTAGGCGAGATAACGGCCGTCGCGCGAGATCACGTAGTCGTCGATGTCCCAATTCAGGTGGTCCGTGAGCGGCGTGACCTTGCCGGTTGCGAGGTCTGCGTAGCGCAGCGTCATGAACTCGCTGCCGAGATCGGAGGTGAAATAGACGCCCTTGCCGTCCTTCGCGAAAATCGCACGCCCGCGCGCCGCCTTCTTCTTCGACGGCTCGATCTCGCGCTTCTCGCGCGTCGCGGGATCGTAAATGTAAACGTAGCTTTCATTGACCGAGATAAAGCGGATGAGCGCGAGCGACTTGGCGTCGGGCGACCAGTCGGAGACATCCCAGCCGGTTTCCGCGGCCTCGTACACCATCGCGGGCGTCATCCGGTCGAGCGGGTCCTCGACGTAGACGTCGGTATTCACACCGGTCCTCACCGTCCAGCGAAAGGCGTACTTCGTGCCGTCTGGGGACCAGACGCCCGTGCTCGCGCGGCCGCGCCCGTCCGTGAGACGAATCGGGTCGGGGCTCGCCGGGTCGAGGTACTCCAGCTGGAAGTTCTCGTCGCCGCCGACGTCGCGTGTGTAAACCATGCCCTTGCGCGCGGCGGTCGGCGACCAGCCGCCGCCGCTGATCGGCTCGTCGAAGAACGTGATCTGGCGCCGCGCGCCCATCGGCTTGTCGACGATGTGCATCTGGCTCGTGTTGCCGAAACGCGTGCTGATCGTCACCCGGCCGTCCGGCGTCCAGCCCGCGAAAAAGGCGCTGCGCGCAAACTGGTAGCGGCGCATCCGCTGCACGAGGTCCTGCGGGATTTCGGGAATTCCCTCGATCGCGAGGTTGCCGCGGGTAACGCGGTCGACTTCGGCCGCGCCGGTGCTGAAGCAAAACAGGACAAGGAGAAAAATGAGGTTTCGCATGCGCGAATTCTAACCGCCCGCCGTGCGATCATGTCAGCGGAGGAACCATGGCCGCTTACAAAGTGGGCTACATCGTCGGCAGCCTCGCGAGGGCGTCCATCAACCGCAAGCTCTCGAAGGCCCTCGTGCGCCTGGCGCCGGCCGGGCTCGAGCTCACTGAGATCCCGATCCGCGACCTGCCCCTCTACAGCTATGACTACGACGCGGACTTTCCGGTGTCAGCAAGGGCCTACAAAAAGGCACTCGAGGAATCCCAGGCGCTGCTTTTCGTGACGCCGGAGTACAACCGCGGCATTCCCGGCGGCCTCAAGAACGCGATCGACTGGGGCAGCCGCCCGAAGAAGGCCAACGCCTTCGTGCACAAGCCCTCGGCCGTGATCGGAGCCTCGCCCGGCAAGATCGGCACCGCGGTCGCGCAGCGCGAACTCCACAGCGTGCTCGGCGCCGTGGCCTCGCCGCAGATGGTCTCGCCCGAGGCCTACATCCAGTTCACGCCGGACCTGATCGACGACGAGGGCAACGTCGCCGACGAGAAAACGAAGGAATTCCTCGCGAAGTTCCTGGCCGCGTTCCAGAAGTTCCTGGACAAGCAGCTCGCGTGACGGGCATTGCCTCGAAAATGACCGATTTCCGCGCGGGCATCACCGCGATCGACGTGGACTACGTGCGTCCGCGCCTCGCGGCCTCGCATCTCGTCGTGGACAACGGCCGCGCCGCGTTCGTGGACACGGGCACGACGCATTCGCTGCCGAATCTCCTCAAGGCGCTCTCCGAGAAGCGCATCGACCGGGCCGACGTCGACTGGGTGCTTGCGACTCACGTGCACCTCGACCATGCGGGCGGCGCCGGCGCGCTCATGCAGGCGTTGCCGAACGCGCGCTGCGCCGTCCACCCGCGGGGTGCGCGTCATCTCGCCGAGCCTTCGAAGCTGATCGCGGGATCGATCGCGGTGTACGGCGAGGAGCGCTACCGCGAGCTCTACGGAGAAATCGTCCCGATCGACGAATCGCGGATCTTCGTGGCGGAAGAAGGTGCGACGGTCACGCTCGGGAAGCGGGAGTTCGAGCTGATCCACACGCCCGGCCACGCCCTGCATCACTATTGCGTCATCGACCGCGAGCACGAGCTGATCTTTTCCGGCGACACCTTCGGCATCTCGTACCGCGACTTCGACGTCGACGGCCGCGAATTCATCTTTCCGACGACGACACCCGTGCACTTCGACCCGGAGGCGCTGTGCCGGTCGGTCGACCGGCTGATGTCGTACCAGCCGCGATCGATCTTCCTGACGCACTATGCCGAGGTGCGCGACCTTCCACGTCTCGCGCGCGAGATGAAGGAGCGGGTGGTGGCCTATGCGGACCTCGGCCTGCGGTATCGCGACGCGCCGGATCGCGCGAGCAAGCTCCGGCACGGCATGTTTGCGATGATGGCGACCTGGCTCGACGCTCACGGCTTTCCGCGCGACGAAGGCGAGCGGCACCGGCTGCTCGACGATGACATTGACCTCAACTGCCAGGGCATCGAGTTCTGGCTGGACAGGAAGTGACATGAACGCATTCAAGGCATTCCGCATCCACGAGCACGAAGGCAAGATAGCCGCGGGCTTCGAACAGATGACGGTTGACGCGCTGACGCCCGGCGACGTCGTCATCCGCGTGAAGTACTCGAGCATCAACTACAAGGACGCGCTCGCCGCGACCGGCACCGGGAAGATCCTGCGCAAGTATCCGCTGAATGGCGGCATCGACCTCGCCGGGGACGTCGTGAGCTCCAGCGACGCGCGCTACAAGCCCGGACAGCAGGTGCTCGTCACGGGCTGCGGCCATTCCGAAACGCTGGACGGAGGCTACGCGGAATACGCGCGTGCCGCCGCCGAGTCCGTGATCCCGCTGCCCGAAGGCTTGAGCGCTTTTGAGGCGATGGCGCTCGGCACGGCGGGCTTCACCACCGGGCTCGCGATCCATCGCATGGAGCAGAACGGGCAGAAGCCGGCGATGGGACCGATCGTGGTGACGGGCGCGTCCGGCGGCGTCGGCTCGGTCGCGGTCGATCTCATGGCGAAGTTCGGCTACGAGGTCGTCGCGGTGAGCGGCAAGCCCGAGGCCGACGCGCATCTCAAGGCCCTGGGCGCGTCGCGCATCCTGCGCCGGCAGGAGATCGACCTCGGCAAGCGGCCGCTCGAGACCGCCCAGTGGGGCGGCGCGATCGACAACGTGGGCGGCGAGATCCTGACCTGGCTCACGCGGACCGTGGACAACTGGGGCAACATCGTGAGCATCGGCCTCGCTGCGAGCCACAAGCTCGAGACGACGGTGATGCCGTTCATCCTGCGCGGCGTGAGCCTGCTCGGCGTCAATTCCTCCGCGATGCCGCGCGACGTGCGCGTCGCGATCTGGAAGCGGCTTGCGACCGATCTCAAGCCGCGGCACCTCGACAAGCTGGTGACGCGCACGATCGGGTTCGACCAATTGCCGTCCGCGTTCGACGGCTACATCAAGAGCCAGGTCCAGGGACGCACGGTCGTCAAGATCGGCTGACGTGGAAGGCGGTATCGAGGCACGGCTGACGGCCGGCGTGAAGACGCTCGGGCTTGCGCTCGAGCCGGCCCAGATCGAGGCGCTGCTCGCCCTCGTCGAGGAGCTCGCCGACTGGAATACGCGCATGAACCTGACGGCCATCAAGGAGCCGGCCGAAGTCGTGGACAAGCACCTGCTCGATTCGCTCGCCGTGCTGCCGCACCTGAAGGGCCTTTGGATCGCGGACGTCGGCACCGGCGCGGGCTTTCCGGGCCTGCCGCTCGCGATCGCCGATCTCGACCGGCGCTACACGCTCGTCGAATCGACGGGGAAGAAGGCCGAATTCGTGCGACATGCCGTCGCCATGCTGCGCCTGCCCAACGTGGAGGTCGTGCGGGGGCGGGCCGAGGCTCTCAAACCGTCGCAACTTTTCGACAGCGTGATTTCGAGGGCCCTTGGTTCGCTTGCAGACTTCGTGCGCGTGGCCGGGCACCTGGCGACGCGGGGCGGGAGGCTCCTGGCGATGAAGGGGCGCGTGCCCGAGGATGAGCTGAAGAACCTGCCGTCCGGGTGGAAGGCGCTTGTAGTCCACCCGATCCGGGTGCCGGGGCTCGATGCCGAGCGTTGTGTCGTCGAAATTGGTAGGGTTTGACCTTGATGAAGCGGATCATCGCGGTTGCAAACCAGAAAGGCGGGGTCGGCAAGACGACCACCGCCGTGAACCTCTCCGCCTCGCTCGCGGCGATGAAGCGGCGGGTGCTCCTCATCGACCTCGATCCCCAGGGCAATGCGACCATGGGCTGCGGCGTCGACAAGCGTGAACTCGAGCGCTCGGCGACCGACGTGCTGCTCGGCGACTGCAACATCGTGGACGCGATCGTCACGATCGAGGGCGCGGGCTTTGACCTGCTGCCGGCGAACCAGGACTTGACAGCTGCGGAGGTGCGGCTCCTGACGATGCTGGCTGGCCGCGAACACCGGCTGGAGAAGGCGCTCCTGCCCGTGCGGGACCGCTACGAAGTGATGGTTATAGACTGCCCCCCGGCGCTTAACATCTTGACTGTAAACGCGATGACCGCCGCGGATTCCGTGCTGATCCCGATGCAGTGCGAGTACTACGCGCTCGAGGGGCTTTCCGGGCTCGTCAATACGATCGAACAGATCCGCGATTCCGTGAATCCGAAGCTCGAAATCGAGGGAATTCTCCGCACGATGTTCGATCCGCGGAACAACCTTTCGAACGACGTCGCGGCGCAGCTCATCGAGCATTTCGGTGACCGCGTGTTCCGCACGATCATTCCGCGGAACGTGCGCCTGGCCGAAGCGCCCTCATACGGCGTGCCCGCGATGCTCCACGACAAGGATTCCCGCGGTGCGCTCGCCTACCTTGCGCTCGCGAGCGAAATGATCCGCCGCGCGGAAGACCCGGAGGGACTGCTGGATGACGTGGAATCCGCGGCCGAAGTGATCGAAGAGTCGCCCGTGGTCGAAGCGGCTGCAGAAGCGCCGGATGAAGTGCCCGCAGAAACGCCCGCGCCGGAAGCGGAACCTGAAGAGTTCGCCGAAGAATCCTCGGCGCCCGAGTCCGACATCCCCTACCTCAAAGGCGACAGTCACGTCTGAAGGGGGCGTCCCCTTGAAAACGACTACGCATCGCCAGTCGGGACGATGGACGCGGTTTCGACCATCAGGATCACGGCGCGATCCGGAGCGCGCGTCCGGTGAGTCGTGCCCCTCGGCACGACAAAGCCTTCATGCGAACCAAGCTCTACGCTCCGGTCCTGCAGATCGACGATGAAGCGCCCGTCCAGGACGAAGAAGAACTCGTCGTCGGCGTCGTGCTTGTGCCAGTGATACTCGCCCTGCACGACGCCGAGTCGAATGACGGAATCGTTGACCTTGCAGAGTGTCTGGTTGTACCAGCGGTCCTTGCAGTTCCGGACCAGCGAGGGGACATCCACGACGCTGAGGGTCGGGTACAGGATGTTCAGGTACGTGGCATATGACGTGGCCGGCTTGGTGTTCATGATGTCTCCGTGCAGGCGATTCGCGGGCTGCGATAGTCAAAAGCGCCGACAAAGGCCGGTGCCTGGCGCCGATCGATGCCGCTTCTCGTTTCGATCGAGATTTCTCCTGCGAGCAGGGTAACTCCGGCCATGGCCTGTTGCTTCTCGACGACGACACTGGCGTCTTGCATCGAGAGGACGAGGTCCCTGAACCCCAGTCGGGCCTCCGATGCATCAGGCCCCGCGGTGACGAACTGCATCCCGCCGGACTGAATCGACAGTTCGAGCAGGCTCTTCAGTGCCGTTTCATTCGGCGACCGATAGAACAGCTCGGCCTGAATCGAAGCTTCCGGCTCCAGATCCACGTGGCCGAATCCGGCGATGCGGATACGGGCCCGGCTGCCCGGCGCCGTCCGGACGACGTCTGACAGGCGAAGCTGCGCGGATTCGCGGACGGCCCACGACTCGCAGCCTCGCTGTATGAAGACTTGCCCGTCCACCGCGTAGACATTTCCGATGGTGCCGCCGTCCGCGTGGGCCTGGAGCGCGGCCAGCCCGATCGCTGCGACAACCATGAACGGCGCCGGATTTGGGAGTGGCGGGTACATCGGATCCTGCGCGAGAGTATCCGCACCGCACCGCAGCCAGGCGACCCGCTTCTTGCTCTGGACTTCGACAGCAAGAATCGGAATGACACCGGCATGTGGGTCGGCATAGTCTCCTTGAGGGCCGCGACCGTGCATCGACTCTACTATTCGCCAGGCGCCTGCTCGATGGCCGTGCACATCGTGCTGGAGGAGATCGGAAAGCCGTACGAGAAAGAGCGGGTGTCATCGCGCGGACGTCACGAAGGCTCCGGCACCTCCACGGAGGCCTGGCGCCGGATCAATCCGAAAGCGCGCATTCCTGTGCTGACGGGCGTCGCCGGAAGCATGGGTGGGGCGGAAGGCGTGCTGACGGAAGTGACGGCAATTCTGTTCTATCTGGCGAAGACCAATCCGGAAGCCGGTCTGCTGCCGCGCGAGGTCGCGGCGCAAGCGCGCTGCCTCGAATGGATGAACTGGCTCGCGAGCAATGTCCATGCCATGTCCTACGGGCAGATCTGGCGCACGCAGCGCTTCGCAAACGATCGAGGCGCCTTCGAGGACATCGAGGCCAAGGGGCGCGAGAACTTGCTCGGGCAATACGAGTACATCGAATCGCTGTTGCGCGACGGCCGCGAATGGGCGGTACCCGGCAGCTTCAGTATCGTGGATCCCTATCTGTTGGTGTTCTATCAATGGGGACAGCGCATCGGCATCGACATGCGATCGTCCTGTCCGGCCTGGTCGGCGCAGACGGACCGCCTGCTGCAGCGCCTCGCCGTGCGTCGCGCGCTGGCTGCGGAAGAAATCGTCATCTCGTAAAAGCCGTGTCGGCGGGTATCCCCTCGTCCCGGTTGTGGGACGGTGTCCGGAACGGACGTCCCATGACCGGGATGTCCGCGTCCGGCGGACACCAACGGGAAAGAATCCGGAAATCGCCTGAATAACTATAAAAACAGCAATATCAATAAGTTACGTTGATTCAAATCAAGTTGGCACGGACCTTGCTCTATCTACATCAGGCAGCGGCGAAAGCCGCATCGAAACCGAGATGAGGAGAGAGCCATGAAGACCTTGTTCAATCGCAACACCGGGATCGCGGCCTTCGCGTCGGTCGTGATTGTCGGGCTGACGGGCCTGACCCTGGACCGCGCCCACAATGCATCGTTGCCGCAGGGTGTGATCGAGATCGGTACGCTCGAGACGCAGATGGTCGGCGACCTGGCGATCGCGTCGCTGCCCGCCGTCGAAGTGATCGGCTCGCGCGACGTGCGCTTTGCCGACACGGCGGCCCATGCCGAACCGCAGGGCTGAGGCCGCCGCGGCCATGGGCCGTGACGACTCACCGGCGGACGTCCAGATGACGCGCGCGTTCATCGCGGTGGCGCTCGGACTGATGCTGGCCCTCCGGGTGCTGAGCCCGAGTTGCATCGACCCGAGCGTCCGCACGCTGCTCTCAGAGCTGCGCGCGCTCGCCGGCATTCCGACCCTGGTGATCTGATGGACCGTCCGCGCATCAAGGATTCATTCAAGCACAGGAAGCTCGCCTGGGTGGCGGGCATCTTCATCGCGCTCACGGGCGCCGCCTTCGGCATCGCGAAGCTGGAACCCGGCGCGCCCTCGGTAGCGCGCGAGCAGCTCTACCTCGACGAAGTGAAGGAAGGCACGCTCGAGCGGAAGGTCCGCGGCCCCGGCGTCCTGCAGCCGCGCGAAGCGCGCTGGCTCTCGACCCGCGTGGAGGCACGCGTCGACCGCGTCCTCGTGCGCGCGGGCGAGACCGTCGAGCCGGACACCGTCATCGTCCAGTTGTCGAATCCCGAAGTCGAGCGCGCGGCCGATGCCGCGACGCTCGAAGTCGCCGCCGCCCGCGCCGAGTTCGCGGCCGCGCGGCTCGAGTTGGAAAGCCAGCGCCTGGATCGGCGATCCTCCCTCGCCGAGGCGCGCGCGACCGCGGAGTCCGCGCGCCTCCAGGCGGTGGCTGAGCAGCGCGCCTTCGACATGCAGGCCGTTTCCGAGCTGCAGTACGCCCGCTCGAAAATCCTGTCCGAGCAACTCGGCGAGCGCGCCAAGATCGAGGAGCAGCGCCTCGCCGCGCTGGATGCCGCCGTCAACGCCCAGCTCGAAGCGCGGCTCGCGCGCCTTCGCCAGCTCGAGCGCGCGGCCGAAGAGCGCCGCCTCGCCGCAGACTCGCTCGCCGTGAAGGCAAGCCTTGCGGGCGTCGTCCAGAGCGTCCCGGTCCAGGAAGGCCAGCAGCTCGCGCCGGGCGCGAACGTCGCCCGCGTCGCCAAGCCCGGCACGCTCTACGCCGAGCTTCGCATCCCCGAGCTCGACGCCCGCGACCTGGCACCCGGCCAGCCGGCGGTCATCGACATGCGCGACCGCATGGTCCGCGGCCGCGTCATCCGCGTCGACCCCGCGGTCACGGCCGGCGCCGTGCGCGTCGAGATCGATTTCGACGAGGCACTGCCCTCGCAGGCGCGCGCCGACCTCTCGGTCGACGGCACGATCGCGATCGAGACCCTGAAAAACGTGCGCTACGTCGGCCGACCCGTCGGCGCGCAATCGGAGTCGGACACGACAGTTTTCCGCGCGAAGCCGGGCGACAGTGTCGCCGTGCGCGTGCCGGTGAAGTTCGGGAAGGCGTCCGTGAACCAGATCGTCGTCCTCAAGGGCCTCGAGCCCGGCGACATCGTGGCCCTCGCGGACACGACGCAATGGTCCGGCAAGGATCGACTCGTCATCGACTGACAGAACCAGAACGGAGAAGGGCACATGCAGGACAAAGCGATGATCAGCCTCGCGGGCGTCACCAAGGTCTTCTACACCGATGACCTCGAGACACACGCGCTCGACGGCATCCACCTCGATGTCGCCCAAGGCGAGTTTCTATCCATCTCCGGCCCGTCAGGCTGCGGCAAGTCCACTCTACTCGCGTTGCTGGGCCTGCTCGACTCCGCGACCGAGGGCAAATACACGCTCGACGGCCAGGACGTGACGACGCTCGCGCCGGCGGCGCGCGCGAAGGTGCGCAACGAGCGCATCGGATTCATCTTCCAGGCCTTCAACCTGATCGGCGACCTGACGGTGCTCCAGAACGTCGAGCTGCCGCTGACCTACCGCGTGGGCATGAGCTCCGACGAACGTCACAAGGCGGCGCTGCACGCGCTCGAGCGCGTCGGCATGGCGCACCGCGTGAACCACCACCCGTCGCAGCTCTCGGGCGGCCAGCAGCAGCGCGTCGCTGTCGCCCGCGCGCTCGCCGGCAAGCCCGCGATCCTGCTCGCGGACGAGCCGACCGGAAACCTCGACTCGCGAAACGGCGAGGCCGTCATGAACCTGCTGCGCGAGCTGCATCGCGAGGGCGCAACGATCTGCATGGTCACGCACGACCCGCGCTACGCGGACTACGCCGACCGCAAGGTGCAGCTCTTCGATGGCCGCGTCGTGGACGAAAGTACGGTGATCGACCTTTCGCAGCGCCGCATGGCGAAGGCCTGAGGAGTCGCCGATGCGCGCAATCATTGACGAACTGAGGGCGGCAGTTTCGGGCCTGATGCAGGCGCCGGCATTCACGGCGCTCGCGGTCGGCGTGCTAGGGCTCGGCCTCGGCGCGGTGATCTTCATGTACGGCGTCGCTGACACGCTGATGCTGAAGCCGGCGCCGTACCCCGACTCCGACCGGATGTACTCGATCGTGACGTTGGACGGCCAGGAACCGGGGGACTACGACGATTCCATGAAGCTCCAGGACTACCAGTTGGTGCGCGAGGCCCAGACGCAATTCGAGGCGATTGGCGGCATTTATGTCGGCACCGCTTACCTCACCGGCGCTGGGGAGGCGGAGCGCTACGACGGCGGCTTTGCGGATGGCTACGCGTTCGACGTGCCGGGCGTCAGGCCGCTGCTCGGCCGGACGATCGAGCCGCGCGACGCGACGGCCGGCGCGGCGCCGGTCGTCATCCTCGGGTACGAGCTCTGGACCGAGCGGTTTGACTCGGATCGTGCGGTCATCGGGCAGGTCGTCCGGGTCAATGGCCAGCCGTCGGAGATCATCGGCGTGATGCCAGAGGGATACACGTTTCCGGCCAACTCGGATCTCTGGGTCGCGAACCGCGAGGATCCCGCGCGCACCAGCCGCCACGACGCGGTCGAGGTGAGCGTCTTTGGCCGGCTGCGCGCAGACGGCGACATCGACGTGGCGCAACAGGAGCTGGCGCCGGTCGCGGCGCACATTCGCTCGACGGTGCCAAAGGAAGTCTTCAACGGCCGCTTCGAAGTCAAGCCATTTGCTGCGGGTTTCGTCGGCGACGAGGGTGCAAAGCTCATCTGGTCGCTGGTCATCGCCGTCGGTTTCGTGCTGCTGATCGCCTGCGCCAATGTCTCGAACCTGCTGTTAGCGCGCTCGGCCTATCGCGTGCGCGAGACCACAGTGCGTTCAGCGCTCGGCGCGTCCCGAAGCCGCCTCGTCGCGCACATGCTGGCCGAGGGATTCGTCGTCAGCGTGCTGGCGACGGCACTCGGCCTGCTGCTTGCGTCCATCGCGCTTGACGGAATCCGCATCGCCATTGCCCGCCTGATGGAGGACAGCCCGACCTGGTGGGCTTTCGAGATCGATTTCCGCGTGGCGACCGTGGCCGTGCTGGCGGCCTTCGCATCCACGCTGGTTGCCGGCCTGCCTGCGGCGATCAGGGCCTCCCGACCTTCGCTCGACACACTGTTGCGCGACGGCGGCCGCACCGGCACCGGCCTTGCGATCGGCAAGATCGCCTGGGCACTGGTCGTGTTCGAAGTCGCGCTCGCTTGCCTGCTGCTCGGCGTCTCGGCGCTCATGACCAAGGGCGTGCTGAAAGCGACTTCCAGCGATCTCGGCGTCGAAACCGCGGACATCATGACGGCTCGCATCGGCCTCACGGCGGGCACATACGTCGAGGAGGACGAGCAGATCCGGTTCTGGGATTCGCTCGTCGAGCGGATCCAGTCGCAGCCGGGCATCGAGGCTGCGACCGTCACGAGCTCGCTGCCCGGCCACTTCAGCGCCGACGGCCCGTTGACGGTCGAGGGACGCGATTACGGCGACGCCGCCACGCGACCTTTCGTCAACTGGGTGAACGCCAGCCCGTCGTTCTTCGAGACATTCCGGCTCGGCGCAATCCAGGGACGCCTCTATGACGGTCGTGACCGGCCAGATTCCTTGGCGGTCACCGTGATCAACGAGGCGATGGCTCGCGAGTTATTTCCCGAGACGTCGCCGCTCGGCGTGCGCGTCAGGTTCGAAAGCGAAGACGAGCCGATCTGGATGACGATCGTCGGCATCGTGCCGAACGTGGCGCACGATGACGAAGGCAAGGACGCCGCGACGCTGTACATCCCGGCGTCGCAGCTTCCACCACGCTTCATGAGCATCGCGGTGCGCGGCTCGGGCGAGCCGAAATCGCTCATCGGCGCCGTTCGCGCCGCGCTGGCCGAGACTGATGCGGACCTTGCCCTGTACTGGACGCGGACGATCGACGAGGGCCGCCTGATCCAGACCGCAGGTTTCCGCATCGTCGGCACAATGTTTGCTGTGTTCGCCGGAGTCGCGCTCGTTCTCGCCGCCGCAGGTCTCTTCGGTGTGCTCGCATTCCATGTAGGCCAGCGCACACGGGAAATCGGCGTGCGGCGGGCGCTCGGCGCGGACAATCGACGCATCTTCAAGCTCGTGATGCGCGCAAGCGGTGTGCAGGTGTTGATCGGACTCGCGATCGGCATGGGGCTCCTGCCGGTCGTTGGGCGCGGGCTCGGCGACGTGCTGAACGAGGTAAGCCCTTACGACGCAGGCATCTACAGCCTGGTGCTTGGGCTGATGTTGGCGGTCGCCGTCGCCGCGACCCTGGTGCCCACGAGGCGCGCATTGAAAGTGGATCCGGCGGCGGCATTGCGCTACGACTGAGGGCCATGCACGATCCCGCCTGATGCAATCGCGCATACTCGTTGCCGACGACCAGGCGGACATTCTCTCGGCGCTGAAGCTCCTGCTGAAGCGCGAGGGTTTCGACGTCACGACCGCGACCTCGCCGGCCGGCGTGCTGGACATCTCCGCGCGCGAGCACGTGGACGTCGCGCTCGTCGACCTGAACTACTCGCGTGACACCACCTCGGGCGAGGAGGGCGTCGCCCTCGTCGACCAGCTTCACAGGCTCCATCCCGAACTGCCCGTCGTCGTGATGACGGCCTGGGCGACCGTCGAGGTCGCCGTGAAGGCGATGCGCCACGGCGCCAACGACTTCCTCGAGAAGCCGTGGAACAACCAGCGCCTGCTCAGCGTGCTCAAGAACCAGGTGCAACTCGCCGAAGCGCGCCAGCGCGGTAGGCGGTTGGCGGACGAGAACGCGATCCTCCGCGCCAGCGACGGCACGAACCTCATTGCGAGTTCGCGGCCGATGCAGGAAGTCGTGCGGCTGGCGCGCCAGGTCGCGAAGTCGAGCGCGAGCGTCCTCATCACCGGCGAGCCGGGCACCGGCAAGAGCCTGCTCGCGAAGCTGATCCACGACTGGTCGGACCGCGCGGAGAAGTCGTTCATCTCGGTGAACGCGGGCGGGCTGCCCGAAAGCGTCTTCGAGAGCGAGATGTTCGGCCACGTGAAGGGTGCTTTCACCGACGCGAAGGCCGATCGCGGGGGACGCTTCGAGCTCGCCGACGGCGGGACGCTTTTTCTCGACGAGATCGGCAATGTCCCTCCGGCCCAGCAGGCGCGGCTCCTGCGCGCGCTCGAGACGGGGGAGTTCGAGCGCGTGGGATCATCACGCACGCAGCGCGCCGACGTGCGCGTCGTCTCCGCGACGAACGCGGACCTGGCCGTGATGATCCGCGACGGACGCTTTCGCGAGGACCTGCTGTTTCGCATCAACACGGTCGAGATCCGGCTGCCGCCGCTGCGCGAGCGGCGCGAGGAGATCATCGAGCTCGCGACCGCGCAGCTCGAGCGCAAGACCGCGCAGTACGGCCGCGACGTGAAGGGCTTCGACGCCGCCGCGCTGGCGGCACTTCAGCAGTACGCATGGCCCGGCAACGTGCGCGAGCTCAATAGCGTCGTGGAGCGAAGCCTCCTGCTCTCGAACGGCACGGAAGTCGGCGTCGCGGATCTTCGGCTCTCGGCGGGGAAAGCGCCGCCGACGCTCGAGGAAATGAGCCTGGAGGACGCGGAGCGCGCGCTGATCCGCTCGGCCATCGCGCGCAATGGCGGCAGCGTACAGGCGGCGGCGGAGGCGTTGGGACTGTCGCGGAGCGCAATGTATCGCAGGCTGGAGAAGCTCGGGCTCAAGCCCGATGAGCTCTAGCCAGGCAGTTGGGGGCCGCCGTGCGCTTGAAGCGGAAGTAGTTGAAGCTCTGTGCGGTCTGCCAGGGCGTCATGTGCATTTCGCGGCGCACTTCCAGAAGCTGGAGACACTCGCCCAGTTCGTGCGCGATCGATGCTTCGTCGTACCGGACGACGTCGAGGCCGCTGCATTTCGGCGGACCATCGGGCGCGAAAGTGGCGATGATCGCGGTGCCGTCGGGCTGCAAGGACTTGCGCAGCGTTGAAACGTATCGAGCAAGGTCTTCGGCGTCCGTCAGGAAGTGAAATAGCGCGCGGTCGTGCCACAACGCAAAACGCCGAGGCGGTTCGAATTCCGTCACGTCGCCCGCGAACCATTCGACCGAGGCAGCCCTCGCGCCGAGGCGCGAGCGGCTGGAATCCATGGGTGCGACAGAGAGGTCCAGTACGGCCAGGTTCCGATAGCCCAGGTCGAGCAGGTGATCGACGAGCACGGATGCGCCGCCGCCGATGTCGATGATGCCGGCATCCTTGTCGATGCCCGATGCGGCGATCAGCGCAAGCGATACCTCCGGGTGCCTTTGGTACCAGCTGACGCTGTCCGGCGCCTTATCGCGGAAAACGCGCTCCCAGTGCTTTTTGCGATCCATCGACTGACTTGTCCGGGCTTCGACTGGAAGCATACGCCGCTGCCTCTCTAAGTCCCTGAATTCCGGCGTGGCTTTTGACAGATTCACCGGCTGCCTAAAGGCCGGACCCCCGCGTCCGCGTGTGCGGGCAGAATAGGCATGTCTCGGTCAGCGGGGGGGCCGCCGGCAAGTCCGCTTGCCGGTAACGAGATCAAGAATGAAAGGGTTTTTTAGAACCCTCGGCGTTTTCGCCGTGTGCATGCTTTCGGCCTGCGGCATGGAAACCGATCGCCCGGAAACTGCCGCTGCCGCTCCGCGACAAGCCGCGACTGCTGCCATTGGAACAACCCCGGCGCATTCGAAATCCGACGTCTGGACGAAGTACGTCCCGGGTGAACTGCTCGTCAAGTTCCGGAAGAGCGCTTCGTTCGGCAGCATGGCGGCGAGCCTGGGCGCGATCGGTGCCGAGTCCATCAAGGGCTACCGCTCGATACCGGGCCTGAATCGCGTGCGCGTTCCGGCAAGCGTCGGCGTCCCGGGAGCAGCGGCGTTTCTCAACCGGCAGGCCAGCGTCGAATATGCGGAGCCGAACTGGATCGTGCGGGAACTCGTGCTGCCGGACGATCCGCGGTTCCCCGACCAATGGGGACTCCTCAATGACGGCGACATTTGCGAGGAATGCCTGCCGGTCGCCGATGCAGACATCGACGCGGACGAAGCCTGGGACGTCACGTCAGGTTCGAGCAACGTCGTCGTCGCGGTCATCGACAGCGGCATCGATTACACGCATCCGGACCTGGCCGACAACATCTTCCGCAGCGACACTGACTGCGATGCAGATGGGATCGACGACGACGGCAGCGGCCATGCCGACGACTGTCACGGCATCGACTTCGTCGACGACGACAGTGAGCCGCTCGACCCGCGCAGTCATGGCACGCACGTGGCCGGCATCATCGGCGCGCGCGGAAACAACGGAATTGGCGTCGCGGGCGTTGCCTGGGATGTGCGGATCGCGGCGTGCCGCTTCATCGGCGAGGACGGCGGTGGCGAGATCGCGGACGCGATTGACTGCCTCGACTACGTGGCCGGTATGCGCGATCGCGGCATCAACGTCGTCGCCACGAATAATTCCTGGGGCGGCGGGCCGCCGTCGCGCGCACTCGACGATGCCGTCCGCGCGCACCGCGACCGCGGCATCCTGCTGGTGGCTGCCGCCGGAAACGATCAGTACGACAACGACCGGTTTCCCGTCTACCCCTGCGAAGTCGATGTGTCGAATGTGATTTGCGTCGGCGCCTCGAGCTGGCTCGACAGTCCCGCGTTCTTCACGAACCGGGGCACGCACACGGTGCACCTGTACGCGCCTGGCAATATCGTGCTGAGCACGGTCCCCGGGGGCGAATACGAATTTTTCGACGGCACTTCCATGGCGGCGCCCCAGGTCACGGGAGTCATTGCGCTCCTGGCGGCCGAGAATCCGGCAGGCGACTGGCGCGCACGCAAAAACCTGATACTCAGCACGGTCGACCGGCCGTCACCGTTCTTCCAGCAATATTCAGTGAGCGGCGGGCGCCTCAATGCCCACAATGCGCTGACCTGTACGGATGCCACCCTGCTCGCGCCGCTCCGCCCGATCCACACGGATGAGATCGTGCGGTCGGTGGGTACGCCGCTGGTCCTGCGTGCGATACACATCCGCTGCGGCCTGCCGGCGGGACCCGTCCAGGTCTCAGTCTCCGGTGAAGCGCCGGTAACGCTCTCGGACAATGGCGCGGGCGACGACGAATTTGCCGGCGACGGCGTGTACAGCGGGCGATGGACGCCGCAAACCGGCGGCGACTTCGAATTGTCTTTTGTCGGCTCGCAGGCTGCTCCTTTCACGGTGACCGTGGATCCCATGCTGAGGCGCGGCTTCCCGGCGGTCATGTTGTCGGCGCCGGATCGCGGATGGGCATGGTCGGGCGCCGGCAACCACGTGCTGGTCGGTGAAATCGACGGCGATGCGGGCAAGGAAATCCTGGTGACGGGGTTCTCGCTGGGGCCGCTGTATGCCTGGAACGACGACGGCTCGCCCGTCCCCGGATGGCCGCCGCTCGATGCCTTCAGCACCGCCTACCCGGCGCTCGGCGAATTTGACGGAGAGCCGTCCTCTCTCGAGGTCGCGAGCGAGACGTTCTATGCGGGCGTTCGCGTCTACGACGGAGATGCAGTCTTGTTGCCGGGATGGCCGCAACCGGCGAAAGGTGTCGTCTGGCCGCCGGCGGTCGCCGACCTGGACGATGACGGCATCGACGAAGTGATCACGCTTCCCGTGCGCCGGAGCGACGGCACGCAGTTTGGCGATTTTGAGTTGCCTCTCTTTGACACGGACAAGGCGCCACCGGTCGCCACGACGGTGGCAGATCTCGACGGCGACGGCGCGGTCGAGCTGATCGCCAGCACCGAAGCGGGTGTCTTCGTTTCGAACGTGAAAGGGTCCTTCCCCGGATTCCCGGTCAGGACGGAGCGGTACCTCAACAGCTTCAGCCCTCCGCCTGCCGTCGGCGACGTCGATGGCGACGGGGCGCCGGAGATCGTCGTGTTTCTCGGTTTTGGCGATATCGGCTCGCGCGGACAGGGCCTGATCTATTCGTGGAACGGGACGCTCGAGCGCACGATCGAGATGCCCGAAGAGACCTCTCCTGCCGATCCCATTCTCGCGGACCTGGACGGCGATGGCGTGCCGGAGATCCTCCTGAAGACCGGGACCGAGATCCACGCATGGCGCGGCGATGGCAGCGGACTTCCGGGATGGCCGGTCACGCTCGGCGGCAACCAGCTGTGGCAGACGGCAGGTTCGCCCGTCGTCGGCGACTTGACGGGTGACGCCTGTCCCGAAGTCGTTACGATGACGGGCTTCATCCCCGAGGAATGGTCGCCCGACAGCGGGCATTTGCGCGTGTTCGACTGTCTCGGCAATGAGCTGCCGGGATTCCCGAAGCCGCTGCCGTCGATCAGGTATGGCCTGACTCCCGCAATCGCGGACCTCGATGGCGACGGACGCAACGAGCTCGTCGTCGCCCCCGCGCCTGACGAGGGTGTCGAGCGGGACGCGCTGTTCGTATACGAGCTCGATCGCACCGTCACACACGGGCCGATCGAGTGGGGACAGTTCATGTCCGACGAGCGTCACAACGGGTACTACGCACTCGGCAAGAATCTCGCCGCGCATGCATTTCTCGGCGTGCAGGTGCACGGGGCCGGCAAGGTCCGGGCGGCGGGAGGCGCCATCGATTGCGGCGCCGATTGCATCGAGCGGTTCGCCAAGGGCACGACGGTGACGCTGACCGCGACGGCGGATCCAGGGGTCGCTTTCGACGGTTGGCGCGGCGCCTGCACCGGCACGGCGCAGACGTGCACTGTCATGGTGAACGAGCTGACGCGCGTTTCTGCGTGGTTCGACACGCAGCTCGCGGTGACCCTGACGGGAACAGGTTTCGGCGCAGTGACGACGGCGCCGGCCGGAATTGCCTGTCCGGGCGACTGCACCGAATCGTTCGCGGCGCGCACGACCGTGACGCTGACGGCGGCTGCACAGCAGGGTTCGGATTTCGACGGCTGGTCGGGCGCGTGCAGCGGTCTCGCGCCGACCTGTGTCGTCGTCATGGAGGACGCCCTCGACGTCGAGGCGCGGTTCGTCGGCAAGCGCCGGGTGACCGTCACGCGAATCGGCAACGGGGAAGGGCGGGTCGTTTCGAGCCCCGCCGCGATCGAGTGCGGCGCGAACTGCAGCGCGGAGTTCGAGCCGTTCTCGACCGTCGTGCTGACGGCCATCCCGAACGCGAACTCGTATCTCGAAGAGTGGAACCGGCTGGGGTGCCCGGCGCAGACGATCACCTGCGATTTCGAGTTGACGAGCGACGTGACCGTGACGCCGACGTTCACGCTGAAGCCGGTGTTGACGATCGTGATCGACGGCGCGGATCGTGGAACGGTGAGGTCCAATCCGGCCGGCATCAGCTGTCCGCCGCAATGCGTCGCGCCGATGCCGAAGGATGGTGTCATAGAACTGATCGCAACGCCGACGGCTGGCGCCACTGTGCTCGGCTTCAGCGGCGGCTGCGAACAGGACAACTGGCATAGCTGCAACTTCTTCATGTTTGACTCGACGACTGTCGTCGTGCACTTCGGCGGGACGCCGGGCGGCGGCGGGGGCGGTGGAGGCGGCGGCGGCGGTGGCGGAGGGGGCAATTCCGGAGGCGGCGGTTCGACAAGCCTGCCCGCGCTGTTCGGCATCGTCCTGGTGCTGTTCGCTCGCCGGCGCTTCGTGTTGGCGCGCGGCTGGCACCGGCGCTAGCGAACGCGCAAACTTCCGCGGTGTCGGAGGAAACGGAAGCACGACAACCCCTGCGTACGCGGCCTGTAACGCGACGGCGAGGCCTGCCCTTTCAGTCGCGCGTGGTGGTGCTGACCCTCGCGGGCGGCCTGCCGGCGCTCTTCACAGCCTTCATCCTGCTGCGCGACGCGCCGATCGCGGATTCGGTGTTTCGCCTGATCGTCGTCGTGCTGATCGGCGTCTGGGTCGGATTCGCGATCGCCGTGCACCACGCGACCGTCGAGCCGATGCGCTCGATCGCAAACCTGCTCGAGGCGCTCCGCGGCGGCGACTACGCGATCCGCGGCCGTCACGGCCGCAAGGGCGATGCGCTCGGCGACATCGTGCTCGAGTCGAACCGTCTCGGCGCGACGCTGCGCTCGCAGCGGTTCGAGGCGCTGGAAGCATCGGCACTGCTCAACAAGGTGCTCGCCGAGATCGACGTGGCGGTGCTGGCCTTCGACGGCGACGACCACATCCGGTTGGCCAACCGCGCGGCGGGAGAGCTGCTGCGCCGGCATCCGGATGCGCTGATGGGACTTTCGGCGGCCGAGATCGGCCTGCACGACCTGCTCGAAGGGCCGACGGTTTCGAACGAATCCCACACCTTCCCGGGACGCGCCGGCCGCTGGCAGATCATGCGCGAGGTCTTTCACGAGGGTGGCCGCCAGTTCCGGCTGCTGGTCGTGACCGACCTCAGCCAGGCGCTGCGGGACGAGGAACGACGGGCCTGGCGGCGCCTGATCCGTGTGATCTGGCACGAACTCAATAATTCGCTGGCTCCGATCAAGTCCGTGATCGAGACGAGCCGCGATGCGCTCGCGGCCGGCTCGCCGGACAAAGCCGAGCGCGAGGAGTTGGCCCATAACCTCGCCCTGGTCGCGGAGCGGGCCGAGTCGCTGCGTCGCTTCCTTTCGCGCTACAGCGAGCTTGCACGCCTGCCCGAGCCGACGATCGTCGACTACGACGTCGGCGCGCTGCTGCGGCAGGTCGCTGCGGTGCATGCGCCGGGCCGGGTGCGTTTCGCGGCTGCCGAGGGGCTGAATCTGCGCGGCGACCCGGACCAGTTGCAGCAGGCCCTGATCAATCTGGTGCGCAACGCCGTCGAGGCGACGCCCGAAGGGGCGGCGCCGGTGGAACTTCGTGCGATCCGTGGAAAGGACAGCGTCGTGTTCGAGGTGGAGGACAGCGGTCCCGGGGTCGCCAATCCCGACAACCTGTTCGTGCCCTTCTTCACGACCAAGCCGGGCGGCAGCGGCATCGGCCTCGTGCTCGCGCGCCAGGTCGCCGAGGGCCACGGCGGCACGCTGTCGCTGCGCAACCGCGACGGCGCCTCCGGCTGCATCGCCCGCCTCGTGATCCCAACTTAAAGGGGACAGTCACTTTTAAAAGTGACTGTCCCCTTTGAAGTAGACTCGCGGTTCACGGAGCCGGGAATGAGTCTAATGAGTGACAAGAAGCGCGGCCTGGGACGCGGTCTCGAAGCCCTGCTCGGCGAGGCCAGGCCGCGGCCGGAGCCGGGTACGCCCCCGGCCCGCGAGCAGCTCATGCACATTCCCGTGGACCTCCTGTCCCGCGGCAGATACCAGCCGCGCGTCGACATGCGCGAGGAATCACTCGCGGACCTGGCGGACTCCATCAAGGCGCAGGGCGTCGTCCAGCCAATCGTCGTGCGGCCGGTGGGCACGCAGGCTGTCGGCGACCCGCAGCGCTACGAGATCGTCGCAGGCGAGCGTCGCTGGCGCGCCGCGCAGATGGCGGGCCTGCACGATATTCCTGCGGTGCTACGCCGTATCGACGACGAGCACGCCGTCGCGCTCGCCCTCATCGAGAATATCCAGCGTGAGGACCTGAACCCGCTCGAGGAAGCTCTCGCGCTCTCGCGCCTCATCACGGAATTCAAGCTGACGCACCAGCAGGCCGCGGAGGCCGTGGGCCGCTCCCGCGCCGCGGTGTCGAACCTGCTGCGCCTGCTCGAACTGCCGCAGGCAATCCGGCCATTCATCGAAAAGCGCGAGCTGGAGATGGGCCACGCGCGCGCACTGCTCGGGCTCACCAACCCGCGTCAGATGGCCGAGGTCGGCTCGCTGGTAGCCAAAAAGGGTTTGTCCGTCCGCGAGACCGAAGCGCTCGTGCGCCGTCTCGTTGCGCACGCCAACCAGGGCAAGGGCGGCCAGTCCGGCCGCTCGCGCTCGAAGGATCCGGACATCCAGCGGCTCGAGAACGACCTCGCCGACAAGCTCGGTGCGACCGTGGAATTGCACCACTCGACGACCGGCAAAGGCAAGCTCGTGATCAGCTACCACAGCCTCGACGAGCTCGACGGGATTCTCGCGCACATCAGTTGACAGGCATCCGAGGGAGCGTGTCATGAAAATCAGCCATCGCCACGCAGGTGTACTCGTCCTCGCGGCCACGATCGGGCTCGGTTTGCCGGGTGCTGCCGTCGCCCAGGATCGCGACTCCCAAGAGGTGTCACGCTACGTGCTTACCGAAGCGGGCCTCGGAAAGTTCACGCAGGCATCGCAGAACCTGGCAGCCGTCCCCGGCGCCTGCGCAGACGAGGACGACGACGGCTCGAATTCGAAATCACTCGATCAGATGGTCGCCAAGCTGAACGCCAAGCCCGGCGCACAGGCCGCGATCCAGTCCGCCGGCATGACGACGCGCGAATACGTCGTCTTCATGTTCTCGATGTTTCAGACCGGCATGGCTTCCTGGGCGGTGAGCCAGCCGGGCGGCAAGCTGCCGCCGGGGGTCTCGCAGGCGAACGTCGATTTCTACAAACGGCACGAGGCCGCGATAGCGGCAATGGATCAGGGCGATCCCTGCGAGGATTCTGCCGACGAGGAAGAAGAAATCCCGGAAGGCTCAGCCGGCTAGGGCAGCCGCTCGACCTCGATCGTCCACTCCGACTTGTGAGCCTTGAATGGCCCGAGTTGCTCGCCTCCGGCGCTGTCCACGGTCTTGTCCGTGTAATTGATCGTCCCGAACAGCGGCACCGCGATGATGTAGCCGCCGCCTTCCATCGTCCAGCGCGAGTCGTTGAGCGGGAGAAACCTGTCCACGACTGGCGTTGCAGTCACTGGGCCCGCCAGATTCCCCGGGTCCACGCCCCTTTCAATCACGGTGTGGCAGTTGATCACCTGGTCCTGATCTGGATAGGGATTCGGCGGCTGGAGCTCCACGCCTGGCACCGGGGCAAGCTCCAGCAGGAGATATTCGTGCGCGCTCCCGGTGCTCGCCGACAGGGAGGGGACCTGGGTGAACGTGACAGTTTGCACGTTGGTGTTGAAGTCGACCTCGGCATGTCCGGTGACCTGCAATTGCTGCGAGTTGTCGTATGTACCGGTACAGCTACCGACCCCCAGCATGCCGGCAAGCGTCTGGGTCGAGTTGACATGAGCCGTCACGACGCCGATGTACTTGCCTTCCTGGAATTCGAGCACGCCCTGGACGGAGTCGATGCCCTTGCGTGAGCCGCGACCGAGTGGGCCGAAATCGAGGGACGCTTCATAGTCGTTCTTGATGGATATCCTGATCGGCGAGCCCGGCGTCAGGTTGGCGGCCAGCGCCTCCGTCGCCAGGATCGAAGCGGCAAGGCAAAAGATGCCGGGAATTCGCGTTGCCATGGTGTCTCCCCCTGAACGGCCGTCTATCGGCCGGCTCGCGACGGCCCATCATAGCGCCGGCGAGGCCACGGCTTTACAGTGGGCCGCCGCGCCGGATCGTCGAGCGGCGCGCCAACGGGGGGTCCGCATGAGAGCGGTCCGAATCGTGGTCATTGCCTGCGGCTGCATCGCGCTCGCGGCCTGCTCGAAGAAGGAGGAGACGGCGAGCGCTGCGGCGCCGACCCTGGCGCCCGCGCCGAGTGCGAGCCCGGCACCCGCGCAAGAAATTCTCCTCGCGGACAGGCCCAACATCGCTGCCGCCGACATGGGCGGCGCCGTGGAGGAGCAGACCGACAACTACGGGCCGGGCTTCACTGGTCGGCGCCTCGTGGATGGGCTGTTGCAACCGGCCTGGATCGTCGACACGCGAACGAAATCGCAGCAATTCTGGCTGACCTATCCGCAGGAAGCCGTGCTGTCCTTCTTCGAGCGCGAGCCGGCGGAAATCGACGCCGTCACGATCGTGTTGCCGGATCCCGCGACGCTCGCGCCCAAGGACATTGAAATCTGGACTTCGATGACGAGCCCGAGCGAGAACTTCGCTCGCCGCGCGACCGCGACGCTGGAGGCGAAGCCCGGCGAGACAACCATCGAATTCGACGCGGTGGAGGCGAAGTTCGTCAAGCTCAAGATCCTGTCCGGCCACGAGCGGCCGGCGCTCGAGATCGCCGAGATCCGCGTGCGGGAAGCGGATCGCAGCGGCTACACGCCGCTGTTCGTGCGCGCGCCGATGGTGAAGCACTGGAAGGGTAGCCCGCGCGAGGGCGCGCAACGCGGACTCGACTGGCTGCAGCAGGCCGGGGTTGATTGGACGAAGGCCAACGGTTGCTTCGGCTGTCACGTCCAGGCTCAGGTGCTGATGGGACAGGCGGTCGCATTCAAACACGGCTATCGCGTCAATCTGCGGGCCATGCGCGCGATCTACGACCACACCCGCGGACAGAGTTCCAACGGTTACTGGTGGAATCCGTCGAACTCTGCGACGGCGTTCGGCGCGATGGGAGTCACTCACGCAGTGGAAGTCCTCGGGACCGAGGACGACAAGAAGTACCCCTACCTCGCCAACGGCCTGCAGGTGGAGGCTGCAAACGTGCTGGTGCAGAGTCAGAGGGAGGATGGCGCCCAGCCCGTCGATGAAGTGAATCCGCCGATCGTCCAGGGCAGCTTCATGACCACGGGCAATGCACTGGTCGCGCTCAAATGGGCTGCCGCGCATAATCAGAACCCGAAATACGATGCGGCCGCCGAGCGCGGGCTGGCGTGGATCGCGTCGCATGAACCGGAGACGACGCAGGACAAGATCTTCAAGATCATTTCGCTGATGCACTACGGGACGCCGGACCAGAAGCGCCAGGCCTGGTCCGTCGTGGAAACGCTCGCCGCTGAGCAGCAGCCGGACGGCGGATGGAAGGAGAACGCGGCCGCCCCGGGATCGAATGCGATCGGCACCGGCCAGGTTCTCTATGCCTTCAAGCAGGCGGGCGTCAGCATTCATGGCGAGATGTTCCGGCGCGGCGTGGATTTCCTCCTGGGCCACCAAAGCAAAGATCCCGAGGCGCTCAACAACGGATCGTGGGTCGCGATGAATACCGCGAGCGTACGGCCCACCGATTTTGCCCACACGATGTGGGCCGTCATCGGGCTTGCCGGCGCCTACGGCCCCGAGCCGACCGGCGCGCTGCAGATCGTGAAGCAGCAGGGCGACAAGCCGCCCGCCCGCAATCTCGTGATCGTGCTCGACGTGTCCGGCTCCATGAATGCGAAGCTCGGCGCTACGACGCGCTGGAAGACGGCGCTCGGCATGATGAAGGAAGTCGTCGATGCGCTGCCGGACGACCTCAACGTGGGCCTTCGCGTGTATGGCCACCGGCAGTCTTCCAAGTCGCCGCAAACCTGCAAGGACACCGAGCTCGTCGTGCCGATCGCGAAGCTCGACCGCGCGAAGATCCTGAAGGCCACGAGCCGCCTCAAGCCGCGCGGCGAGACACCGCTGATCTACTCGAGCCTGCAGGCCGTGGAAGACCTCAAGGAGGCCGGCGGCGGTTCGGTCGTGCTGATCACCGACGGCGAGGAGAGCTGCAGGGGCGATGCGAAGCAGGCCGCTGCGCAGATCGCTGCCTCAGGCGTAGACGTCACGCTCAACATCGTCGGCTTCACGCTGACGGGCGAGGCCGCCGCAGCCGAGCTCGGCGCTCTCGCCAGCTCGACCGGCGGCCGCTACTACGCCGCTCAGGACGGCGCGCAGCTCTCGCGCGCGGTGAAGCTCGCAGCGCTCAACCGGCTACCGTACGACATCCTGGACAGCTCGGGCAAGGTGCTGGTCTCCGGACAGACCAGCGAACTGAGCCGCGAGCTGCCGCCGGGCAAGTACCGGATCCGCATCGACGCCCTCGGGCAGGTGCTGGAGGAGCCGCTGACGATCGTCCCGAACCAGACGACGTCGCTCGGGTTCGGTGTGGAAAACGACCAATTCGTGATCAAACGCTAGGGAGACTGCAATGAACGATCCTTCGCCGACCACTGCAACGGCTGCGCCACCGGCAACCGGTGCGCCCACCGCGGAGGAAAAAAAGTGGGCGCTGTTCGCGCACCTCTCGATCCTGCTCGGTGGCCTTCTGACCTCGGGCTGGGGCTTCAGCATCGGGTCCTTTATCGGGCCGCTGATCATCTGGCTGATCAAGAAAGACACCATGCCATTCGTCGCCGATCAGGCGAAGGAAGCGCTCAACTTCGGCATCACCCTCGCGATCGTCGGCTTCGCTCTCCTGCTGCTGACGATTCTGTCGCTCGGAATCGGCGCGTTGGTGACGATCCCGATCCTGATGGTCATCGGCATCGCTGCGCTGGTGCTCGTCATCATCGCCGCCGTCAAGGCCAACGAAGGCGTGGCCTACCGGTATCCGATGACAATCCGGCTCGTAAAGTGACTCGCTCGCGCGTGGTGTAGGGCTTGAGGGCTCTGTAGCCGCGTTCGTCAATGCGGTCCAGCCTGGCGTCGAGCGGCGGGTGGGTCTTGTAGAGCTGTGCGAAGCGCGCAGACCCTGTTCCGACTGCAGCCATTTTCTGGAGCACCGCGTATAGCGCCATCGGGTTCATTCCGGCGCGCGCCCAACACACGGCCCGCGATCTGCGGGCCGAGCGCCAGTTCTTCGGCGGAGAGCTGAGATTCCGGCTTGGACGCCACCTTGTTCGCGGTGCCGAGGACTGACCTCGCCTTCTGGCCCAGCGAACCCATCATGCCGCTGACGCTTTGCAGCGTGCCGCTGGCGTCGGCTGTGGAGCCGGAACCCGAGGATGCCTTGTCCTTGCGCGGCTTCGCCTCGCCTTCCCAGGCAACGCGGGTCTCCTTCCAGTGGTGCTCGCCGGCATTGGCGGCGGCCTGCGCGTCGACGCGATGTGCCGTCATCGCGTCGAGCTGCGCCTGAATGAACGAGGCGGACTTCAGGTCGCTCTCCTCGATGCCTCGAACGCCTGCGGTCTCGGAGACGCGGCCCTCACCGGCCTTGCCTGTCGTCAGAACGCGCACGTTGGCGCCGCTGTCCTCGATCTTTCCGTAGTTCACGCGGACGTCATTCACCCGTGCGAACCCGGTCTTGCCGTCGGGCAGCTTCAGCTCGTACCAGAGACCGTGCTGGGCGGCAATGGTGACGGTCGCGTCGCGTTCGAGCTTCGTCACCTTCGGCGACTCCAACGTCGGCTCGGCGTACACGTTCACGTCCGGATTTCGCACGACCGCGGTCAATTCGGCAGCCGACACGCAGGTAACGGTCTCGGCGCGCCGCGGCCGCGGGCGTCGCGGGCGGCTCGATCGAGGATTCCGTCAATCGACCCGGCGAGACGGTGTACGAACTGGCGAAGGCCGTCGATCGCGTGCGCGCCGCAGTCGAGGCGGCGCGATCGCTGAAGTTTCCCTTCACGCTGACCGCGCGCTGCGAGAACTTTCTCCTCGGCATCGAGGACCTGAAGGACACGATCAAGCGGCTGCAGGCCTACCAGGAAGCGGGCGCCGACGTGCTGTATGCACCCTGCATCACCAGTCGCGAGCACATCAAGGCCGTCGTCGGCGCGGTGGACCAGCCGGTGAACTTCCTGATGGGCACGCAGCCGGAGCGCTACAGCCTCGCGGAACTTTCCGAGATGGGCGTGCGGCGCGTGAGTGTCGGAAGCGCGCTCTCGACCGTCGCGCTCGGCGCCATCCTGCGCGGCGCGCGCGAGATGAAGGACCAGGGCACTTTTAACTACACGAAGGAATCCCCGGGTTCGGCGAGGTCAGCGAGCTGCTCGCGCCGCGCTGGCGGTCACCAGGTGAAGCTGCCGCTCAGGACAGCGGGGGGCGCCGGCGACAATACGAACGACACCTTCTCGTGTCTCGCGGCGAACGTGTCCCAGCCGGCCGGGAATTTGCGGGCCGGCGGCGGCGGCCGCGTCCCCACGCTGTAGGCCGTCAGCCTGCATTCCCAGTTGAAGGGATGTTTGGCGGGGTCCTGCAATCTATCCGCGGGCACCGCGACCACCACGGTCGCCGGCGTTACCAGTTGCCCGTTGCTGACGTCGAGCACGACGTGGCCCGCAAGCTGCCGGCTCGAGACTTTCGGACCGGAAGGCACGATCGCGTCGCTCGTGAGAATACAGGTGACGTCAACCTGCCGGATGTCGGCGGCGAGCTGGGTCAGGTTGATCGGCACCTCGAAGGTGACGTCGTTGCTGGGCGCCGGGTCGTATCGAATGTCTTCGGGCGCGGCCGCGGGGAAACTGACGGCAGCCATTGCGAGTGCAACTAGGGTTCGTGCGTACATGGAGCTTCTCCTCACGGAACGGCGCCCTGGCCGGTCCATCCATCGGTCGTGATGATGCGTTTCTGCGGCGGAATCCTGTCACCGGCGCCGGTGAACCCGTCCGTCGTGATGATGCGTTTCTGCGGCGGGATCGTATTACCGACGCCGGTGAATCCGTTCGTCTTGATGCGGCGATCGCCGCCTTCCTGCGGCTTCTCGCCGCCCGCGCTTCCTGCCGAAATCGTGAATGAGTCGTCCGAGCCTGACCACCCTCTCGATTCGATGCCGTTCTTCGGCTCGCCCGGAAAATTCCGGGGTTCATCCGAATGCGTGACGGTGAGCGGACCGCCATCAGCTGGCGTGATCAGTCCCGCGTGAACGCCGGCGAGACAGACCGATGAATCGCTGATGTAGGGATTGGTGCCCCAGACGATTCCCTTGGTCGGCCCGCCCGCGGGACAGATGACTGCCACCGGATCGGTGAAGCCCCTGGGAATGTGCAGGGCGGTCGTCGTCCAGGAAATTTGTCCGGGATCCGCAGACGTGTCGAAGCGATAGGACGCGTCGCCATTGGAGTACTCAGAGCTGATCACGCCGTTCTGTTCGGAGCCTCTGAACGACGACGCGCCCTGCCCGGTAACAATGGTCACGATGCCAGCCTGCCGCAGATTGAGCAGGCCGGCGTGAATCGCGGACGAACAGATGTCGGAATCGTCGGCGTATTCTTCCGTGCCCCAGACGTTCTTGGAGGGCTCCTCGATTGCCGCGCAGACGAATCGGAAGCGCCGGTTCGGCACATTGGCGAGTCCGGAGGCCGATTCCCCCCGCGAAAGGCCAAGCGCCGACTGCGCGTAAGGCGCAGGCGAAACCGCGGCCAGCAGGCTGGCCAGCACGACACTCGAAGCCCATCGAACCATCGCGCATCCCCGCGATCCGAACGTTCGGCGGTCAGTGTACGCCGAAGGCCGCGGCCGGCGCGAAACCGGGAATTTCTGTGCCTCCGCCGCGAGGTCGTATCCTATCGGCTGGCCGGGGCAGGCCGCCGACGGCCCGCGATTCCCGGAACCCTAGGCGGATAGCACTTTCAATCAAGGCCAACCAAGGCGTGACCTACCGGTATCCTCTGACGATCCGGCTCGTAAAGTGACTTACTCGCGGGCGGTGTAAGCCTTCAGCGCGCCATAACCGCGCTCGTCGATCCGATCCATGCGCGCGTCGAGCGGCGGATGCGTCTTGTACAGGGCCGCGAGGCTCGCGGACTGGCTGCCGAGCGCTGTCATCTTCTGCAGCACGGCGTACAGCGCGATGGGATTCATGCCCGATCGCGCGAGGTAAATTTCTGCGGCCTTGTCGGCGCGGAACTCGGCTTGGCGATCGAGCGACGTCATCATGATTGCGGCGCCGTGTTTTTCGACGTACTGGCGGGCATAGGTCTCCGCGGTCCCGCTGCCGATATCGGCTTGCGCCACGACGGCGTCTTTGCCCATCGCCGTTAGCTCCTGCTTGCGGATCACGTTGTAGTGGTCTCGCTCGACGCAATGGCTGATTTCGTGCCCGAGTACGGCCGCTACCTCGCCATCGGACGAAAGCAGGTCGTAAAGACCACGCGTTATGAGGATGTATCCTCCGGGCGCCGCAAACGCATTGACCTCCGGTGCGTCGATGACGCCGAAGGTCCAGGGCAGTTCGGGCCGGCTGGTCTGCGACGCAACCCAGCGCCCGACGACGTTGACGCGCTTCTGAGCCGCGGCGTCGTTCCAGAGCGGCCGCGCCCCGAGCACGCGGCCGGCAATCTGCGGGCCGAGCGCCAGTTCTTCGGCCGCCTGCTCCTGCTCGGATTTCGGCGCGACCTTGTCGGCCGTGCCGAGGATCGAGCTGGCCTTCTGCCCGAGCGAGCCCATCATGCTGCCGACGCTCTGCAAGGCGCCGGAACCGGAAGAGGAGGGCTTGGACGACTTCGAGGCGCCGTCCTTGCGCGGCTTGGCCTCGCCGTCGAATGCAACGCTGGTCGCCTGCCATTGGTGCTCGCCGGCATAGGCGACTGCGGCCGGGCTGTCGACGCGGTTGGCCGTCATGGCATCAAGTTGCGCCTGATTCAACGAGGCTGACTTCAGGTCGCTCTCGTCGATGCCTCGAACGCCCGCCGTCTCGGAGACGCGGCCCTCGCCGGCCTTGCCGGTCGTCAGCACCCGGACGTTGGCGCCGCTGTCCTCGACTTTTCCGTAGTTGACGCGCACGTCATTGATGCGCACGTAGCCGGCCTTGCCGTCTGGCAACTTCAACTCGTACCAGAGGCCGTGTTGAGCGGCGATGGCCACCGTTTCGTCCTGCTTCAGTTTCTTCAGCTTGCCGGACTCGAGGTTTGCCTCGGCGTAGACATTGACGTCCGGCTTACGCACGACGGCGGTCAATTCGGCGGCGATTGCGGTCGCCGCTGTAAAGACAGTTGCGATCAGGCAACCGGTAATCACACGCATCGTCATTCTCCTGTGGGAGCGGCTGGCTGCAGCGACGCGATACTGCGCTGCGCCAGGGGCCATTCTATGGAACAGGCGAGCACGCGGCCGATCAATTCGTGGAGCGGCCGGGTTTTGGCCGGTTCGGTGGTATCGACGGCGGGGGCGATCTCGCCGGTACCGAAAGCAAGCCGGACTGTTCCGTCGTCCGGCAGGCGGGCGTCCTGCTCGGCCAGGCTGCGCTCCAGCCGCGCAAGGTCGCGTGCCGCGGCCTCGCGCGCATCCGCCTCGCTCTCGCCATGCCACATCAGCACGACCACGTCGCTCAGCGCATCATGCAGCCAGGTCTTTTCCTCGACGATGCCCTCGAGCATGACGGCGTCGGTGCCGGCATAGAGGAAGCGCCGCACGCGACGGCGGTACTCGCGTCGCCGCCGCACGACCGACCTCGCGTCGAGGCCGGCATCGGGCACGAAATGCAGGCGTGCGACCGCTAGCCATCGGTCGCGGACCGGGTCGAAGTCCGGCAGGTAGTCGCCGTTGCCGACGGCGCGGCCGCGCTGGATTTTCGCGTAGATGCGGCAGAGCCCGAACACGAGGCTCACGAAGCCGACCGCGGCGAAGACATCGAAGAAGTATCCGAAGAACGTGAGCCCTATGAAGGCCGCGCCGAGCAGCAACACGTTGGTGGCGACGAAGATCGAGTCGATGTCATTGTGCGGCTCGCCGCGAAAGAACACGAAGGCCGTGAGCGCGACCATCAACGCCGCGATGACGTACTTTAGCCAGGCCGGTGGAACCTGGATGGCGCTTCCGGCGACGAGGGCTTCCGTTGCCTCGCCGAGGACCTCGACGCCCGGCATTACGGAATCCACCGGCGTCGGCTTGGCGTCGTTCAATCCCGCAGCGGTGTAGCCGACCAGGACGACGCGATCTGTCAGCGCAGGCATTGCTTCCGCGGCGCGGCGGCAAACCGGCTTGTCCTCGACCAGCAGATCGGCGGCGCTGATGCGCGGCAGCCGCGTTTCTTCTCTCCAGTTGGGCCGCACGGATGCAGAAAATTCGTGTGGCGTCTTGGCGGTTGCAATCATGGCGAGTCGTAGCGGAAGCGACGGTAGACCCCAGTCGCCCGCCGGCTCGTAAACCGGCAGGTCGCGCAGGACGCCGTCCTGGTTGCGCGCGACGTTGACGATCGCGCTGTGCTCGGACATCGCCTTGCCGTATGGCAGCAAGAGCGCGACCCTCGGATCGGACACGGGCTCGGCCTTCAACGGAAATGCCGACGGCGTTTCGGAAGCTCTCAACGGTGCACCCGCGTCATAGTCGGGATGCATGCGGGCGGCCGCAAACAGGAAGCGGCCCGCGCCGCCTGCGGCCATGGCCTCCAGCGCCTGGTCGCCCGGCAGATCTTCGCGCGATGGGTCGGTCAATAGAACGTCGTAGCCTACGGCGCGCACGCCGTCGCGATCCAGCCGTTCGAGCAGGTCCGCATGCCGCTGCCGGCTCCAGGGCCAGCCACCTTCGCCCCGCCCGCGGAAATATTCAATGGAGCATTCGTCGATCTCGGCGACGACCACGCGGCCTGAAGGCTGCGGCTCGACGGGGCGCCACTTTACGATTTGATCGAAGATCGCGTTCTCCGCGGAGTTCAGCGAGCGCTCGTGCGTCCAGTCCCAGGCGAGCCAGCCGAGCGCCAAGATCGCGAGCAGCGGGTAGTACGCAAACTTGAGCCGGAACGCGATGCGAGAGAACGGGCGCCGGTAGCTACGCTCGACCTTCGACCAGGAGCGCATGAAACCTTCGCCGAGTGCGGCGAGGGAGGCGTCGAGCCAAGAGAGCATGCGTGTCGGGTTCGTGAGCTAAGAGAGCGCGGTGAACTGGATCTCGATGTCAACCTTGCCCATCTGGCCGGTGCTTGGGTCGTACGACGTGACGCCCTTGCAGCTGTGCTGGCCGTTGATCTGCTTAGCGGCGACGACCATGTCGCCCGTGCGGTCCTCGACGCCGGCCGTAGCGATCCGCTTTCCGCGCGCCACGCTGAACCCGACTTCGTAACTGCTGACGGTGAGAGGCAGATTGGGCTCTTCGGCTCCCGAGACGCCGAACTGCAGGTACGTCATCTGCCCGTCGCCGATGCTCGCTTGCTTGTTGATCAAGATGTCGGCATTGCTCTGGAACGCGCCGGTCACGGTGACTTTGACGGTGCCGCCGACATAGCCGCGGGGGCTGATGACGGGGATCGTGCCGGCGACGCCGATGCCCGTCGCTGCGAGCAGCGCAACAACAAGGGACGCGAATGCCGTCCGGACCGAGCGTCCGATGCGTGAACTCATCGAGCAAGTATATGCCTCGCGCCCGTCGCGCGGCCCCGGGAAAAACTTCGCGTGAAGAAACTGTTTTGAAGGCCAAGTGGTTGAATCTGTGCGAACTAGCTGGAAACGCAAGGAGCGGGCGCATAATGAATTACGTCGACGCTGGGGGCCTATCAAGAGTCAACAACGAGGGCGAGCGTTCAGGGGGTTGGCATGCGATTCCATACTTCGCAGGTATTTTTGCTGGCACTGCTGGTGGCGAGTGCGTCGTGCTCGGGCGGCGCCGGTGACGACGCAAAGAATGAAGCCTTGCTTGCAAACGAAGCGATGCGCTCCCGCCCGAGCTCCGATGCCAGCGCCCGCCCAGGGGAAACCCCCGAGCTCAGTGCGCTCGTTGATCTCATCGTCGCGCAAGCCGGCGCCCTGCCGCGCGCGGAGTTCGATCCCGCGGCGCTGGCCGCGAAGCTGGGCAAGGATCCGCAGGCGCATTTCGAGTGGGTGCGCGACAACAGCTGGTGGGCGCCTTACCGTGGCCTTCTGCGCGGTTCCAGGGGAGTGATGCTGGACCGCGTTGGAAGTAACCTCGACCGCGCCGTACTGCTCGGCGACTTGTTGCGTCATTCTGGGCACACGGTGCGACTGGCCCATGCGCAGCTCCTGGAGAGCCGTGCTCGCGAACTGCAGGGCAAGCTGCGGCCGATTCCAGACGAGCGGCGACCCGCGGCCGCATCGAGATCCGTGTCCAAGGATCAACAGCGAACGATCGAGGCAGTCATTCCGGACTTCGACACTGAACTGACAGATAGCGTCGCGGGATCCCGTCGGTTGGTCGACGAGGGCCAGAGGCTCGTTCGAACCCAAGCAGACCATCTCTACGCCATCGTGAAGGTTTCGGAAGAAAGGAGCACGGCAGAAAACGCAACCGCCATCGCTGCGCTGCAAGATCACTGGTGGGTGGAGCGCAAGGACGGAAGCAACTGGATTGCGATGGATGTCCTGTTGCCGGACGCGAAGCCGGGTGCCGCAATCGCCGCCGCCGCGGCGACGAGCGAGTGGAAGCCAGGCGCTTCGGCCCCGGCGATTCCGGACTCCGACTGGCATTCTGTCCGGCTCAGGGTCGTCGCCGAGCGATTCGAGAATGGCGCAACCCAAGAGGGGACGGTGCTCGAGACCAATTTGCGTCCGGCGGAGGTCTTCGACCAGCCGATTTCACTGTTCCACATGCCTCGGCCGTGGCCGGAGGTATATCCCGACATCAAGGCGGACCCCAACGCATTGGGGAATGCCGCGGTTAGCGTTAAAGAGTGGGTGCCGGTCCTCATGGTTGGCGACCAGACCGTTGCGCAGTCCGGTTTTACCGACGCCGGCGTGTTGATTGCCGATCCCTTGAGCGGCAGTCGTGACATCGCGGGCGCCGGTGGCGCCGGCTTCATGAGCGGCTTCGACTCGGCGCTGGGCGGCGGTGAGACTGCGACCTCGTCGATGACCGCGGAGTGGATCGACTACGAAATCCGCGTTCCAGGACGTGCAGTCCAGCACCTGCGCAGGCCCGTGTTCGACCTGTTCGGGCCAGTGGCACGAAAGGCGCCCCTCGATGGGTTCGACGCCAGCACCAACGAACGCCTGGTGCAGCGCTATGAGGCCCTGCTGAGCGGAACGGACATCCTCATCCAGCCATGCGAGTTCACGGGGGAATTCGTCACTCATCTCCTGATTGAGCGCGTCGTCGCCAACCAAGCGGAGTTCAGGCAGCTTGCGGCGGAAAGCGATCCTGCAAAGGCCCGGGAACGCGCGTCCGCACTTCTAAACCAGTTGCAACGCTGGGGTCCGTTGCCGGACCTTACGATCTGGCGGTCGACGCTGGGCGGGCGGCCGAACGATGGCTTCATCGATGCACCAAACGTGCTCAACTACCGCGCCGGCCAACCGGTGGTCAGCGCCGATCGCATCGGGCTGCGCGAGTTGATCGATATCGTCTCTAACTCCACCGGAGTTCGCCCGGGCGCCGGCCGGAGCGCCTTCGAAGTCCGCGTGCGCCAGGGAGTCGCGGACACGGTCGCCGAGCTACTGACCCTAGGCGGGAATGTCCGGGAGGTCGAGAATACCGCGTCAGTCTTCGCGAGCACACCGGAGGGAATGACAGCCGGAACCTTGATCAGGCCGGGCGATTCGGGCGGCGTGCGCAAGCTGGCGTGGCCTGAAGTTGCCGCCGCGCGCCTGGCGGCAGACGTCGACGCGGGGTTCGTCGCGTTGGCTTCCACCCAACCCGCTCAGCTCAACGGGCGGACACACGTGGGTTGGTGGAGGATCGACCCGGCCTCGGGCCAGACGATCGGAGTCATGGACACCGGCTTTCACGCGGCAACAGCTGCGGAGAAGGCCAAGATCGAGGAGATGATCAACAGGATCAGGACTTACCTGGACCGCACGGGACGCGCGTGGCGCAGGTCCACGCGCAGCGGAACGAGGTTGAATCCCGCGCAAGCACAGGAAATGCAGGAACGCATAGCACTCGCCCGTTTGGCGAGACTGCTGGGGGAACTTCTGTAGGGTGTGGATCCCTATTCGACGACCTTAAGGTTTCAGGTCGTAGTCATCTGCACCGGCAATGGATCCAAATTGTCGGAACGGGAAATGCCCGCGAGCGACGTGCTGAGCCAGGACTGCGGGCTCGCGGCATCAAGGTGATTGGTGATGGTGCGCTGGTATTGCCCATCCATCCGCGGCGGCTCATCCTCGTCCGTGTCGACTTCGAGGCTGCACGTTCCGCCGCCTGGGACGGTATTGTGCGAACACCGTATCGAATAGCGGTACGGTTCATAGGAATAGCTCCGTGATTCCGCGGGGGAATTCGCGGGCAAGCTTGTCGGGCAATTGGTCTCGAGCGAGCTGGCGCTTCGGCTCGTAACGCGTTCACGAGGACCCCGCACGTGGATTGAATACGTGTTGAATCCGTCGAACTCGATACGCGCCCTCGCAGGCGCATTGGGCGGCGTGTTCCCCTCCCAGCTCGATACCTGCGTGATCGTCATCGAGCAGCTGCCAAGGTTCGTTTCGACGATCAGGGTCGTTTGCCTGAATTGCAGCCGTAGCTTCGCCGTTTCGACGATTGACCGTGAAAGTGCGCGTCGCTCGTTCGTGCACGGTAGTCGTCGTATTAGCCTGCGTGTAGCTGTAGTCGCTCTCAAATTCCTCGACCTGCTTGATCTCGCCGGTCCAGGTGCCGCAGGCCGCGCCGGCGTCGATCCATGATTCCGTCGCCGTCTTGAATTCTTCGTAGCCCATCGGAGGCTTGACAGGAGGAGCACCGCCGCGCGCTCCACCGACCTGGCCAGTGAACGCATCTGGATAAGGATGTCGCCCTCGGGATGATGCATGTACTTGCCCGGATTCATGCGCCGTACCACGCCTCCCTGCATTTTGCACATCGAAGGGGTAGCCGGAGTCGGGCGCTGCCGCGGTCGGGTCCCAGGGCGGGGACTGATCGAACGCGAATACCAACGAGCCGACCAATTCGATCTCCAGATCACGCGGGGCGCGGGCAACGGCGTACGATACGTCAGGTGCGAGCGCCGGCGAAAACCCGCCGGTCGTCACGGACTCCGCGCTCGGGGTCCTGCCCGAGCTCGGCTCGGCTACGTCGGATCCGGCATCGGACAGAAGCCTTCCTCGGAGCGGTACTGCTCGTCCTCGTCCATCGCCGAATTGTTCGCCTCTAGATTGCGGAGCTCCTCCTCCAAGATCGCCTTCACGCGGTCGCGGAACTGTTCGATGGCGCGGTCGGCCTCGGCCTGCGAAGGGAAGTAGCGGGGGCGCGCCGGGCTGAACGTGGACGGATCGTCCACGAGAGCCGCGAGGCGATTCTGCATGGCCCGAAACGTGTCCTCGAAGAGCTGGGCGTGGCGCGCCTCGTGCTGCGCCGTCGCCGCGTACCAGCACCGTTCGTGCCGCGCCTCCCAGTACTCGCTCGCGACCCAGACCTCGATCTCCGGGAACTCCAGCGCGAAGTAGTCGAGGAAGAGGCAGACGCCGCCGCCCGAGTCGACGAACCCGAATCTGTCGCTCATTCTCGGAGAGCCCGCGCGCTCTGGCGCGAGCCCCGGATCGGTCCGTGCCGGCGAGTCGGGGAAGCTCGCGAAAGTGTAGCCGTGACGCGCTCCGGCCCGCCCGGTCGCAGACGTCACGCGGTTGCTGAGGAGCTGGCGCTCCATGCCGTGGTTCTCGATCAGGGGCCATTGCCGGACGCCGAGCGGAGGCCGACTCTCGAAGATGACGGCCCCATTGCCCGAGTTGCCGCGCTGCGGGCTGCACGGGTTGAGCGTCACCCGCACCTCGTCGCGCGCGTGGAACACTGGGGTGTTCTCGGCCGACGGCGGCAGGAGCGCCGGCACGCCCGGCTGGAGCGTCTTCGGGTCGTAGATGGTTTGATGGTTGGCATAGCCCAGCATGATGGCGCCCGGACCGCCCGGGATGGCGCAGTGGACCGCCTGCCACGCCCCCGAGCCGTCACCGAGCCGTTCGAACTGGATGTCGACCTGATCCTCGTTCCAGACCTCGACCTTGAGCCGCACGGGCGGGTTGGTGATCGCGCCGAGCTGGCAGCTCGCCGGGGCCACCGTGATCGCCGGCCCGAGCACCACCGTGGACGTCAACGCCGGCACGATTGGCTCCGAAACGCCCACGCCTCGCTCGTCGAGAACGATCGTGACCGGGCCGACGCGGAAGTCGGAGACTGAGCTGTAGAGAGGCCACATTTCGAGCTCCCAGTGGTTCGTCCACTCAAACAGGAGCCGGGTCTCGGCGCTCCGGCTCGGGGCCGGCGCGGCGAGCGCCAGCGCCGCTAGCGCGAGCGGTCCCACGCTCGCGCGCGCCGATCGAGACAGCTCGAGCTTCGACATCGTCGCCTTCCTCCTCGCTCCGCGCGCGGTGCCGCCCGCCCGGCTCGCCGGCGGGCATGGCGCCACCGCGCCATTCCTCGCGCGGGTGGTCCGTGGCAGGATCGCGGAGTTCGTCCACGACTCCACCCCGGTGGTTCGCCCGATGATCGCACGACCCCGCCCCGCAAGCTGGCAGCCGGTGGTCCGGTCCCGCGTTCGCCATCTCGCCGCAGCGGCGATGGTCGCGGCGCTCGTCTCTGCCGCTCCCGCTCCGGCAGTCGAGATCCCGCTGCCGAGGGAGCCGGAGATCGCCCGGTTCCTCGCGCTCCAGGAAGAGCTGGTCGCTGACGCGAGTCGCGCCGCCGAGATCTGCTCGTTCGACCTGACGCCCGACGACGGCGACGAGGAGCCGGAGGGGATAGGAGATTCAAAGAGCCATTTCTGTTTCGGGGCAGGCGCGAATCCGCGTGGCCTGAGCGGGTGCTGGAGGCGGCCGGGAAGCAGGGTGCGGTGATGCGAGTGACGGCGGTGCTCGTCGCCGGTGCGTGGGACGACTGCGCCGTGAGTGGCAACGGCCGGCTGGGGTTTATCAGCGCCGGAACTTCGCCCGCCGTGGGGGCCGCCTCCGTTTCCGCTTGCTGCTGATGCAGGCGCGCCAGCAGCAGCGATCGATCGAGGCTGTTGCCCGCGCGATCCATCAGCGTCCCCGGCGCGCCGCGCAGCGCGCCCCGATACGGCACCCACACCGTGTGCGTGCGGACCCGCGCATGGAATTTCGCCGGCTCGCGCCCCACCTGGTCAACCACCGCGTTCAGGTCGAACGTATCGCGCGGCACCACTTGGTTGACCGCCCGCACGACATCGAAGAGGCCCCGCATGCGCGTCTTCCGCTCGTCCACAGACAACGTAGCGGGGTCGGGTGTGCCCGCCAGCAATTGCCCGAGCGTGTTGTACGACTCGAGCACCGGCTCGCCGACGCGATCGGCCTGCGGCGGCGGCTGGTCCGAGTCCACCGATGAACCCGGAACGCTCGCCGGATCGTCCGCGCCGGGCCGCCAGACCCACCACGCCGCGCCGGCGAGCACGACGATGAGTCCCACCGCGATCAACTTGCGGCGCATTGGCTATCTCTACATAGCGAGTAAGTTGCCGACGGTCTGTTTCTTGGGTGGCGGCTCATTATAACGGTGACGTCAGGGCAGGCGATCGGCGATTGTCTGCGCGAACCGGGGCCCCAGGAATTGGGTGGTCTCGTTGGCCGGCGAAGACTTCACGCCTGCATGGCCCACGCCGGTTCAAACCATCGAAGACGGATCGACGCTGCGAGTGCTCGTGCTGTCGGCGACTGAGCAGCTTCAGGTTCTTTCGGCGCCGGAGGCCGGCCGTGGACGTGTTGTACTCGACTTCGTACTCGAGAACTTGACGACGGAGCAGGGCATCGAGTTCACGACATCACAGCAGCTCAGTCTGGTCGATCAGGCTGGAGTTTTCGTCCAGCCATCGGCAGCGACGAATCGGATTGCCTGCCGGCTTGACGACGGCGATGTCATACCGCCGGGTTACTCGCGCCGATTCCTGGTGGCATACGATATGCCGGCCGGCGAGCCGAAAGGACTCCAGTACCGTGGGTTCGAAGTGGACGAAGTCAGCGTCGACCTCCCATAGCACCACACTTGACAGCCTCCCGCCCCCGGGCGCATACAACGCGCACCCCGGTTCACATATCAATCAACAATGGGTGAACGCATGAACATTGCATTGCTGGGCCGCCTCGCCGCGGCCGCTTCGCTGGTACTTGTTACTCTGGCGCCCGCCAGCGCGGACGATCCGCCGGGCGTAGAGTGGGAGACGACCTCGCAGGTGGTCATGGCCGGCATGCCATTCTCGCCGCCGCCGCAGACCTTGAAGATCTGTACTCGCCCGACCTGGACGCAGCCGCCTCCGGGCGGGGATCCCACCTGCGTTTCGTCGAATTTTCAGCGCGTCGGCAACAAGGCGACCTGGACGATGCAGTGCAGCGGCAAGATGCCGATGACCGGCACTGGCGAGATCACATTCGAAGGCACAGATTCCTACACCGGCGTGATCACTGCGACGGCTGAGGGCATGAGCATGACGATCAATCTGTCGGGCACGAAGGTCGGGACCTGCGATAACCCGATCGGCTGACCGCCGATCGCGATCGAGGGGGAGCATCATGAGTGCCATTCATTTCCGAGCGTCAGTCGCTGCGGTTGCCATCAGCTGCCTGGCTGTTTCGCTGGTTCACGCGCAGACGCCGGCGCCGGCGAGGACACCCGCCAAGCCGGAGGTCAGGGCGCCGGCCGCCGCCGGGCCCTGGGCCAAAGTCCCACCACCCTCAACGCTCTGCTATCAGTACACCGCCACGAATGTCGAAGACCCGTATTACGCGAAACACGAGGCCGCGAAAGCGGCCATCGCGGCCGATCGCGACAGGCAACAGGCGATCAATGCGAAGATCGAGGAGGAATTCCAAAGCATTGATCCGATGGAGATGGCGTCGCGGATGCAGCAATGGATGATGGCTAACCCGCAGGAAGCGATGGCCCACATGCAGGGTGTGCAGACCGCGGCGGCCCAGGCGCCTGCGGAGCTTGAGTCGCTGGCGGAGCAACAGAAGGCAAAGGAGGCGGAATGGAATGGGCTCAAGAAGGGCTACGCGGACGCGCGCGCGAAGGCCTACGCGCCGTTCCAGGCGCGGCGCAAGGCGTTTGACGGAAAGACGGGGTACCCAGACCAGGGCGCCGCTGAAAACCTCGTCGTGCCCGTGTACCTCCCGGAATCCCCCGATGTGTGGGCGGAAAGCGAGTTGATCACGGGCGAGTATGACCGCGTCTACAAGGCATTGTGCCCGCAATGGTGGGGAGCGAACGGCAAGTTCCAGGCGTATCTGAAAAAGGAAAAGGACAGGTTCGCCACCGAGCGTACCGCGGAGCTGGCGAAGGAAGATGCGGCTAGACTCCAGCAGTACGCGATGATGAGCACGCCGGCGGCGACTTATCGCTCAACCGCAGCCCAGAAGGCCGCGCTCGAATACCTCGACCTTGTCGATAAGGTCCTTAAAGAACGGGAGATTGTGACGCGCTGCGAGCAGCCTCGGAGCTGCGACGGCGCCTACCCCTGAGTTACTTGGCCGCGGCCTCGAACACCGGGAACTTGATCGTCGGTACCACCTGCGTGACCCGCTCCGGATCGCCACTCACGAGAACCGAGATGGCATGGGCGGCCGCGGGCGATGCGCCGCCGCGGCTTTCTGCGCTCCATTTGCCGTCTGCGCCAGCCGTCCACGCGCCGAACAGATAAAGCGCACGGTCGGTGCTCTCGTGTTCGTTCTCGACGTGCCAGCGCTGGGCCGCTTTCGCGCGCGCGGGCGGCGCGATGGCCTTGGCTCCCTCGCCGACAGACTCCGAGCGAGGATTCACGTTCACGCTGATCCGCATCTCAAAGTCCCTGTTGACCTCCTTGTCGGTGGCTGCCGCCGCCGCAGGGTCGTAAACCTCGTTGAGGATCGCCTCGTATTCCTTTTCTGCCGCCCTCAGCTGCGGAGCGAGTTTCTCAGCACCTGCGTAGTCTTGCTTCTGGTTCAGCTCGTTTATCTGGCTCATGACCTTTTGGTACTTCTCCTGCGCGGCGTCGAGCCGCGGCTGCCGCTGTTCCATGGCGGCACGCTGGCTCGCTGCCTGGTCTTCGATGAGTTTTCCCCGCGCTTCTACGCCCGCCACCTGCTTGTACGTGCGCGTGAAGCCGTAGTTCCATGGAGACTCCTCCGTGTCCCTGCAAATCCTGTCCGGAACGCTGATCTCGTTCACCGGGTCAACGACGATGATCCAGCCTTCGGGCGCCGGCGGCAGCGCACTTTGCACGGTCTTGAGCACACTAGTGATTTGCGAACGCTCGGCAGGCGTGGTGTCGCGATAGTCCGCGTGACAGGGCGAGTCGCCGAGCGCGCATGTCGCGACGGCGAGCATAAAAACGACGAGGGCGCATCGCGCCCCGATGTGGTTCGTACGCATGATTGACCCCCTGCAATTTCCCCTGCCGCGAGCATAAACCTCCGGCAAAGGGGGGCAAAGGGGACGTTCACAATTGAAGGGGACGTTCACCTTCAAGGGGGCGTGCTTCCTACATTGAAGGTGAACGTCCCCTTCAAAATATGAAGGGGCGTGTCCCCTTCGTTAGATTCCCTTAAGCGGGCTTCAGATAGTCGGTTTGTTCTATTGACCCCGCCTCTCCAAAGTAGACCCATCGAAATCAGATGGCGAAATGGAAAGAAAGGACAGGGTCATGAACAGCAGCAACATATTCAGGCTACAGGGCGCATTCAGCGCAGTGCTCGCAGCCGCGATCGTGGGCCTCAGCGGCCTCGCGCTCGACAAGGGACATATTGCGGCGGCCCCCACCGGGATCGTCGAAGTCGGTGAGTTGACGCCTGTGGACGTCCTACCCCAGGTCGCAAACCTGCCGGCGGTCATCGTCAGCGCCCCCCGTCTGGCGATGACCGACCGGCCGGAGAGGGCCTGACTATGCGTAACATCTTCCACGAGATCCTCGCGCGGTACCTGGACTCCGATCAGCACGGTTTCGACACCACGCCTCGGGAGCTGTGGCCTTCGGAGCGGTTCGAGTTCCAGATCCAAATCGGCCGCGGGGCCTCCGGGCTCGGCGCAGATCCCTCGAAACGTCGTGCTGCCCAAAATGAGCTTGAATCCCAAAATTGACCCGATCGGTCGCCGCGGCGCGCGGAACCGGGTGTCACTCCGTTCCGCGGCCCCGGCCGACGTCAAGCTCCTGAAGTACTGGCAGACGCAACCGCATGTGACCGCCGCCGTCGGCAACGACGACTGGAAATGGGAGACGGAACTCTCCCGAGACTCGCCCTGGCGCGAGCAGCTCATCGCCGAAGTCGACGGCCGCCCGATCGGCTTCGTGCAGATCATCGACCCCGCCGCCGAAGAGACCAAGTACTGGGGCTGCATTGAGGAGGGCCACCGGGCCATCGACATCTGGATTGGTGAGAAGGCGGACCTCGAGCGCGGCTATGGCACGCAGATCATGAAGCTCGCCATCGAGCGCTCGTTCGCCAACCCGGCGGTGAAGGCCATCCTGGTCGATCCGCGCGAGTGCAACGAGCGGGCGCATCGTTTCTACACGCGCCTCGGCTTCGAATATGTCGTGAACCGCCGCTTCGGCGAGGACAGCTGCAAGGTTTATCGCCTGACGCGCTCCAGGACCCCTTCGGCCGCGCCTAACACCGCGTAAAAACAGCGGTTTTTCAGCCTCTTCTTGGTTGTGCCGGAGGGGTCCGCCCCTCTATAATGCCGCCGGTTTTTGGCCGCCCTGCGGCTCGCTAGCTGCGCGTGAAAACGCCACGGACCGCCCGGAGGGCCACGTGGCGTTTTTGTTGATTGAGACTGGTACATGCAGACCGTCCGCAACATCCTGCTCGCGCAGCTCGGGGCCGCCCTGGTGCTCGCCGCAATTGTCTGGATCTGGCTTGGTTCCGACCGGGCTGTCCCCACCTTGTTGGGTGGATTGATCGGCGTCGTGCCGAACGCATTTCTGGCGGCGAGAGTGATGTCGCCGCGGGCCGGGAACAGCGCGAGAAGCCTGCTGGCGGCCGGATGGCTGGGCGAGATTGGCAAGCTCGTGATCGCGGCGGTCCTGTTTGCCGCAGTGTTCATGACCTTGAAGCCGCTGCACCCGGAGTTCCTTTTCGCCGGGTACATCGCGACGATCCTGGCCCTGCCGGTGGGATTGCTGTTCGACGGGAGACGCTCTTAGATCATGGCGGAAACGGGTCATTCGGCTGGCGAGTACATCAGTCACCACCTCCAGAACCTGACCGTCTGCAAGAAGGACGGCGCCTGGGTCTGGAACGAATGCCACGGTAATTTCTTCGCGCTGAACGTCGACTCGATGTTCTTCGCGGTCGCCCTCGGCCTCACGCTCACGCTGCTCTTCCGTCGCGTCGCCAGGAAAGCCACCACCGGCACGCCCAACCGGACCCAGGCCGCCATCGAAATGATCGTCGGCTTCGTGGACCAGAGCGTCCGCGAGACCTTCCACGGCACCAGCCGCCTGATCGCCCCGCTCGCGCTGACCCTCTTCATGTGGGTCTTCCTGATGAACCTCATGGACCTGATTCCCGTGGACTGGCTGCCTTGGGCGGCGAAGCAAGCGGGCATCGAGTACCTGCGCGTCGTGCCGACGACCGACGTCAACGTGACCTTCGCGATGGCGATCTCGGTCTTCATCCTCACGATCTACTACAGCATCCGGATCAAGGGCTTCGGCGGCTTCACGAAGGAGCTGACGCTCACGCCTTTCAACCATTGGGCGGCGATCCCGTTCAATTTCGTGCTGGAAAGCGTTTCGCTGATCGCGAAGCCGCTTTCGCTTTCATTGCGGCTCTTCGGCAACCTCTACGCCGGCGAGCTCATCTTCCTGCTGATCGCACTGCTCGGACTGTGGCAGCTACCGCTCCATTTCGTGTGGGCGGTATTCCACATCCTGATCATCGTGCTGCAGGCGTTCATTTTCATGATGTTGACGATCGTGTACCTCAGCATGGCGCACGAGCATCACTAAAGTTTTTCGACCAGGAGACGTTCGATGGAAACTGTGATTGGTTTTACCGCGATTGCTGTGGCAATCCTCATTGGCCTCGGCGCGCTGGGCGTCGGCATCGGCATGGGCCTGCTCGGCGGCCGCTTCCTCGAGGGCGCGGCGCGCCAGCCGGAGCTCGCCCCGATGCTTCAGGTGAAGATGTTCATCGTCGTCGCGTTGCTCGACGCGGTCGCGATGATCGGCGTGGGTATCGCGCTTTTCTTCACTTTCGCCAATCCGTTCGTGGGTCAGTTCCAGGCGGCTGCGGGCGGCTGATCGCCCGGAAGAGGGTCCAACGATGGATTTCAACCTGACATTGATCGGTCAGACGATCGCCATGATCGTCTTCGTGTGGTTCTGCATGAAGTTCATCTGGCCGCCCGTCATGGCCGCGATCGAGCAGCGCCGCAAGGAAATCGCCGACGGCATCGCCGCGGGCGAGAAGGGCCAGAAGGAACTGGCCGAGGCGCGGCACGGCTCGGACGCGATCCTCGCCGAGGCACGCCAGAAGGCCGTGCAGGTCGTCGACCTCGCGCACAAGCGCTCGAATGAGCTCGTGGGCGAGGCCAAGAATGTCGCCACGGCCGAGGGGGAGCGCATCGTCTCGACAGCCCGCGGCGAAGCCGCGAACGAGAAGACCCGCGCCCGCGATGCGCTCCGCAAGGAAGTCGCGTCGCTCGCGCTGGCCGGAGCGACGAAAGTGCTGGGTCGCGAGGTCGACGCGAAGGCTCACGCCGCACTCCTCGACGAGCTGGCGGCGGAACTGGAAAGGCAGGCGCTGCAAAATGGCTGAGCGCGCGACCATCGCAAGGCCGTACGCGCGGGCGGCATTCGCCCACGCGCAGGGCGCGAAGGACCTGGGCGGCTGGTCGAAGCTGCTGGGCGCCGCCGCGCTCGCCGCCGCCGACAAGCGCGTCGCGCGCCTGATCGGCAATCCGCATGTCACGGGCGAGGAGCTCGTGGACCTCCTGGGCGGGTTGTCGGGCAAGGCCGGCGGCGAGGGCGGCCGCAACTTCCTCAAGGCGCTGGCGGCGAATCGCCGGCTCGCGCTGCTCCCCGAGATCGCGGCGCAGTTCGAGAAGCTGCGGGCCGAGGTCGAAAACATCGTGGACGTGGAAGTCATCGCGGCGCAGAAAATCGCGGCGCCGCAGGAAAAGAAACTGGCAGCGGCATTGAAGAAGCGTCTCGGCCGCGAGGTGCGCATGCACACGCGCATCGACGAGACGCTGCTCGGCGGCGCCATCGTGCGCGCCGGCGACCTCGTCATCGACGGATCGCTGAAGGGACGCCTCGCGCGGCTTCATTCGGCGCTACTGAATTAGTCAAGGAAAGCGGACATGTCCATCAAGGCATCTGAAATCAGCGACCTGATCCAGGCACGGATCAAGAACTTCGAAGCCGCGACGGAAGCGCGCAACGTCGGCACCGTCGTCTCCGTGACCGATGGCATCTGCCGCGTTCACGGCCTCGCCGACGCCGCCTACGGCGAAATGCTCGAATTCCCGGACAACACCTTCGGCCTCGCGCTGAACCTGGAGCGGGACTCGGTCGGCGCGGTGGTGCTGGGCGAGTACCGCCACATCAGCGAGGGCGCGACGGTCAAGACGACCGGCCGCATCCTCGAGGTGCCGGTCGGTCCCGAGATGCTCGGCCGTGTCGTGGACGCGCTCGGCAATCCGCTCGACGGCAAGGGCCCGGTCAAGGCCGCCAAGCGCTCGCCGATCGAGCGCGTCGCCCCGGGCGTGGTCTGGCGCAAGAGCGTGAGCCAGCCGGTGCAGACCGGCTACAAGGCGATCGACTCGATGGTGCCGATCGGCCGCGGCCAGCGCGAGCTGATTATCGGCGACCGCCAGACTGGCAAGACCGCGCTCGCGGTCGACACGATCATTAACCAGAAGGGCACGGGCGTTAAGTGCATCTACGTCGCGATCGGCCAGAAGCAGAGCTCGATCGCGAACGTCGTCCGGAAGCTCGAAGAGCACGGTGCGATGGCGCACACGATCGTCGTGTCCGCCTCCGCCTCCACCCCGGCCTCCATGCAGTACATCGCGCCCTATTCGGGCTGCGCGATGGGCGAGTACTTCATGGATAACGGCGAGGACGCCGTCATCATCTATGACGACCTCACCAAGCAGGCCTGGGCCTACCGCCAGATCTCGCTGCTGCTCCGCCGCCCGCCGGGCCGCGAGGCGTACCCCGGCGACGTCTTCTACCTGCACTCGCGCCTGCTCGAGCGCTCGGCACGCGTCTCGACCGAGTACGTCGAGAAGGTCAGCGGCGGCAAGATCAAGGGTAAGACCGGGTCGCTGACGGGGTTGCCGATCATCGAGACCCAGGCGGGTGACGTGACGGCCTTCGTGCCGACGAACGTCATCTCGATCACCGATGGTCAGATATTCCTCGAGACCGACCTCTTCAACGCCGGCATCCGCCCCGCCATGAACGCGGGCATCTCGGTGTCCCGAGTCGGCGGCGCGGCGCAGACCGGCGTCATCAAAAAGCTGGGCGGCGGCATCCGCCTCGCGCTCGCGCAATACCGCGAGCTCGCGGCCTTCTCGCAATTCGCGTCGGACCTCGACGAAGCCACCCGCAAGCAGCTCGAACGCGGCCAGCGGGTCACCGAGCTTATGAAACAAAAGCAGTATTCGCCGATGTCCGTAGCAGAACAGGCACTTTCCATATATGCCGTAAACCAAGGTTATATGGATAAGGTGGACCGCAAGAAAATCGTGGAATTCGAAGAGGCACTCCAGGCCTACGCCAAGACCGCGCACGCGGACTTCCTGAAGAAGGTCAACGAAAAGCCGGAGCTCAGCAAGGAAGTCGAAGCCGGCTACAAGAAGATCTGCGAAGACTTCGCGGCGACGGGAGCCTGGTAAGCACCCATGGCCGGCACCAAGGAAATCCGGGTCAAGATCGCGAGCATCAAGAGCACGCAGAAGATCACCAAGGCGCTCGAGATGGTCGCGGTGAGCAAGATGCGCAAGGCCCAGGACCGCATGCGCGCCGCGCGCCCCTATGCGGACAAGATCCGCCAGGTGATCGGGCACCTGCGCGTAGCGAACCCGAACCATCGCCACCCGTACCTGGTCGAGCGCGAGATCAAGTCCGTCGGCCTGATCGTCGTCAGCTCCGATCGGGGCTTTTGCGGTTCGCTGAACATCAACATCTTCAAGCAGGTGCTCGCGAACGTTCGCGAGTGGCAGGAGAAGAGCGTCGAAGTGCACTTGTGCCTGATCGGCAGCAAGGCCTTGCGGTACTTCCGGCGGCTGAAGCTGCCGATCGTCGCCTCGATCACGCATCTCGGCGACACGCCGCACATCGCGGACCTGATCGGCACGGTCAAGGCGATGCTCGACATGTACCAGGAAGGCAGGACCGACCGGCTGTATCTCGTCAGCAACCGGTTCATCAACTCGATGGTGCAGAAGCCGACCATGCTGCAGCTGCTGCCGGCGGAGACGGTGGACGCCGCGGACCTCCAGGAGAAGTGGGACTACATCTACGAGCCCGCGCCGGACGAGCTGATCTCGACCTATATGATGCGATACATCGAATCGACGGTTTACCGCGCGGTGATCGAGAACCTCGCCTGCGAGATGGCCGCGCGCATGGTCGCGATGAAGAGCGCGACCGACAACGCCGGCAAGATCATCGACGAGCTGCAGATCATCTACAACAAGGCCCGCCAGGCCGCAATCACGAAGGAGATTTCGGAGATCGTCGGCGGCGCGGCAGCGGTTTAGGCGAAAGGAAAGACAGATGGCGAACGCGACTGACACTGGCGGCAAGATCGTGCAAATCATCGGCACGGTGATCGACGTGGAGTTCCCGCGCGAGGGAATCCCGGCGGTGTACGAGGCGCTCAAGCTCGTGGACGAAGACCTGACGCTCGAGGTGCAGCAGCAGCTCGGCGACGGCATCGTCCGCACCATCGCAATGGGCTCCGCCGAAGGGCTGAAGCGCGGTCTCGCCGTGAAGTCGACCGGCGCCCCGATCACCGTGCCCGTCGGCGTCGGCACGCTCGGCCGCATCATGGACGTGCTCGGCAAGCCCCAGGACGAAGGCGGCCCGATTAAGTCCAACGATTTCCTGCCGATCCATCGCCCGGCGCCGTCGTACGACGAGCAGACCGGCGGCCAGGACCTGCTCGAGACCGGCATCAAAGTCATCGACCTGCTCGTTCCGTTCGCAAAGGGCGGCAAGATCGGCCTGTTCGGCGGCGCAGGCGTCGGCAAGACCGTCAACATGCTCGAGCTCATCAACAACATCGCGAAGGCGCACTCAGGCCTTTCCGTGTTCGCCGGCGTCGGCGAGCGCACCCGTGAGGGCAACGACTTCTATCACGAGATGATGGAGTCGGGCGTCATCGACAAGAAGGACCTGACCAACTCCAAGGTCGCGATGGTGTACGGCCAGATGAACGAGCCGCCGGGCAATCGCCTGCGCGTCGGCCTCACGGGCCTCACGATGGCGGAATACTTCCGCGACGAGAAGCAGGCCTCTGGCCGTGGCCGCGACGTGCTGCTCTTCATCGACAATATCTACCGCTACACGCTCGCCGGCACGGAAGTATCCGCGCTGCTCGGCCGCATGCCGTCGGCGGTTGGCTACCAGCCGACGCTCGCGGAGGAGATGGGCGTGCTCCAGGAGCGCATCACGTCGACCAAGACCGGATCCATCACTTCCGTGCAAGCGATCTACGTGCCCGCGGACGACCTGACCGACCCGTCGCCGGCGACGACTTTCGCTCACCTCGACGCGACCGTCGTGCTCAGCCGCCAGATCGCATCGCTCGGTATTTATCCTGCGGTGGACCCGCTCGACTCGACGAGCCGCCAGCTCGACCCGCTCGTGATCGGCGAGGAGCACTACAACACCGCGCGCGGCGTGCAGGCGATCCTCCAGCGCTACAAGGAGCTGCAGGACATCATCGCGATCCTCGGCATGGACGAGTTGTCGGAAGAGGACAAGCTGGCGGTTCACCGCGCGCGCAAGATCCAGCGTTTTCTGTCCCAACCATTCCACGTTGCTGAGGTGTTCACCGGCAGCCCCGGCAAATTCGTCGCGCTCAAGGACACGATCCGCGGATTCAAGGCGATCATTGCGGGCGAGTACGACAACCTGCCTGAGCAGGCCTTCTACATGGTCGGCGGCATCGAGGAAGCGGTCGAGAAGGCGAAGACGCTCACCTGATCATGGCGACCGCAGTGAAAAACACGATCCACGTCGACATCGTCAGCGCCGAGGGCCAGATCTTCGCCGGCGAAGCGACGATGGTCTTCGCCCCGGCGTCGGGCGGCGAGGTTGGCATCGCGCCGCGGCACGCGCCGCTTCTCACCACCATGAAGGCGGGCGAGGTGCGGGTGCAGGATGCAGGTGGCGAAGAGCACCTGTTCTGGGTGGGCGGCGGCGCGCTCGAGGTGCAGCCGCACAAGGTCACCGTGCTGGCCGACACCGCGGCACGGGCAAAGGACCTGGACGAGGCTGCGGCACTCGCGGCCATGCAACGCGCTGAAGAAGCTTTGCGTGATCGCGTTGGCGCGATTGGAATCGCGGAGGCGCAGGCGGAGATCGCGCGCTGGGCGTCGCAAGTGAGCGCCATAAAGAAGTTGAAGGAGCTCAGGAAGGGTGGCTGATCATCCCGGCGCCCACGGCGGCGGCTGCAGCCCACGGCTCTCCAGGAACTCGGCGTCGAAAAGCCTCGATTCATAGCTGCGCGCCGAGTCGCAGAGGATTGTCACGATCGTGTGGCCGGGCCCAAGCTGGCCCGCGAGGCGCATCGCGCCGGCGACGTTGAGCGCGCTGGATGCGCCGACGTAGAGCCCTTCCCCGCCGATCAGTTCCCACAACACCGGTATCAGCTCGCTGTCAGGGATGTTGAAGGCGTCGTCGATCCTTGCGTCCTCGAGATTCCCGGTCACGCGATTCTGGCCGATGCCCTCGGTAATCGAGCTGCCTTGGGATTTCATCTCGCCGTGCTTGACCCAACTATAGATTCCAGCACCGTCCGGGTCGGCGGCGGCCGCGACGATGCCAGGCCGCCGCTGTTTCAGGTACTCGGAGACACCCGCGAGTGTTCCGCCGGTGCCGACGGAACAGATGAATGCGTCCACCCGGCCGTCCGTCTGGTTCCAGATCTCCGGGCCGGTACTCGCAATGTGTCCCTTGCGGTTCGCCAGGTTGTCCCACTGATTGGCGTACAGCACACCCTCCGGCACGGTTGCAGCCAGCTCCTCTGCCATGCGGCGCGCCTGATGCACATAGTTGTCGGGATTCTTGTATGGAACGGCTGGCACGAGTCGCAACTCGGCGCCCATACCCCTGAGCGCCGATTGCTTCTCGACCGACTGGGTCTCGGGCATCACGATGAGCGTGCGCAGGCCGAGCGCGTTGCCTGCGAGGGTCAGGCCGATGCCGGTATTGCCCGCGGTGCCTTCGACGACGACACCGCCCGGCCGAATGATGCCCCGCTCGAGCGCATCGAGCAGGATGTACTTGGCAGCGCGGTCTTTCACCGAACCGCCGGGATTCATGAACTCGGCCTTGCCGTAGATCGAACAACCCGTGCGCTCACTGGCACGCCGCAGCCGGATCAGCGACGTGTTGCCCACCGATTCCAGGAACGGGCAATCGATCTTCATCGCCTCTCGTGGTCCGCGACGATCTTCGCCAGGCGCTCAAAGTGCGTTCCCGGCCAGTAGTGACGGCCGCAGCCGCTGCAGCGGGCAACGCGGCGCGTCGTCTCGCGCACACGTGCGGGCAGTTCTGCGGCGACGCTCGCGGCCGTTACGCGTCGCAAGCGGCCGTTACAGCGCATGCAGCGCGTGAAGGGCTTGATCCTGCGGCCCAGATCCAGCGCGCGGACAATTTCCTCGAGCTGGCGCGCGGGATCGGTCGCGCGCACGTAATGCGCGTGCGTCAACACCTTGTGTTTGAGGAGCCCGACATCACGGCTCAGGAGAATACGCCTTTCGGCCACCGAGCGCCGTACGAGCTCGGCGTCCGTGGAGCCATTGTCGTATTGCGTATCGAAGCCGAGCAGACGCAGGTAGCGCGCCAGCGTTCCCAGATGCACGTCGGCGACGAAGCGCGGGGTACGCAGCGGCACGGGTCGCAGCCGTGTAACCGGCGCGATGTCGAACCGCTCGAACGCCGGATAGACTGCGACCCGCTCACCGCCGCGCAGCCGGTGCGAGAAGCGTACCGAGACGTCATCGACGAGAATCAGATCCACCTCGGTGTGCGGAACGCCGATTGCCTCGATCGAATCCTTGACGGCGGGCGTGCCGCGGAAGCGATAACGAAAGGCGTACCGGCGGCGCGCCGGTGCCAGGAAGTCGTTCAACTCCTCGTAGAACCGGAATTCACACTCGCGGGCGTCAGGCCGCATCCAGCAGTTTCGCAGCGCGATTGTAGTCGCCGGGCGCGACCCAGAAAATCATCCCGAACCGGCCTTCGCCTGCCGCGATGGCATAGGCGGCGGTCACGTTGATGTTCGCTCGTCCCAATTTCGAGAGTGATGGCACCGCGGCGCCGACATGATCCATTCCTTGCACCAAGAAGGCGCGCTTTATCCGGCTCAACTTCCACTTTTGGCGTCGGGCGGCCGCCTTGAGGGCATCGAGATTGTCAGTGACAAGGTCGATCTGCGCCTTCTTCCGCCCCTGCGGAAAGCCGGAGAAGGCGTGCAGATAGACATTGGCTGCGTGCAGCGTCTCCAGGATGCGCGCTGCCTCGCCGGGTCTACTCGCCGTTGCGAGGTACGCGTAGTTCACCTTTCGAATCGTGTCTGGCATGAAAATCTCCTTGTCGATCTTTTCTGGCGTTCTCCTGCGACTGGGTACTTGGATTGTAACTCCCGGCCGACACCGCCGCGCAGGCTGAACTGGCAAGGGCGGCGGCGCAGTTGAGGGCGATTGAAAAGTTGAGGCAGCCGGGGAAGGGCAGTTAGTCAGCGCTTCATCAATTGCTCGTACACGAGCTGATACGGCTCGGACTCGATACCCATGTCTCCGCGGAACGGCCGATCAAACGCAAAGACCACGAAAATCACCATCGCAAAGAATATGGTCAGGAGCACCACCAGGGACATGTGAAGGCGAGGATCCTTGACCCGGAAAAAGCAGGAAGCTGTCACGCCTAGCCCGGCACCAAGGAAAATCAACGCCCACATCAATCCCGGCAGGGCGGTCTGGACGGCGTCAAGCCGCATCCTGCGTGCATCAATCAAATGGTTGTAAGCCCGCAGAGTCTCGGCATGCAAAATCTTCTGTCCCTCGGTTTCTGGTTCAAAGCCCGTCAGTAATTTCTGGAATCGGTCAATTCGTTCGACTCCCCCGCGAGGGATGCGCCCTTTGTGCTGCTCGGGCCAGGCCTCCTGGATCACGTACTCCGTGTACTCCCGCAGCGCGTCTTGCAGCTGCACCTGTGTTGACGGTGGATAGGCGCTCGCGTCACGGTACAGCGTCGCAAGCGCCGTCGCTTCTTCCGAGACGATCTTCGCGGCCGCGTCATAGGTCTCCCAGACGGTGATCGCGATCATCGCGACCGTCAGCGCATAGAACACCATGACTGAGTGCACCATCGTGCTCGTGAAATGACCGTCCTCGTCCGTAATCTGGAAACGCGGAAGAATCCTGCGTCGCACGAAGAGCAGGCCAACGGCGGCCAGGCCGGTCATGACCACGACCAACACGAGTCCGACGATCCACAACGGAAGATCGAAGACGAAGCTCAAATCGGCAATCTCCAGATCGGAGAGTGTTTACCGCACGGCGATGATAACCGAGATCATCCGTGAATCACGCCGGCAGGATGTTGGCGTTCAGCCGGAACAGGTTCTGCGGGTCGTACTGGCGCTTGAGCTGCCGCAGGCGCCCGATATTTCCACGGTAGTTTTCGTCGATCTTCGGCTGGTGCTCGTCGGCCACTTCATTCGTGTAGTAGCCGTCGGTGAACGGCTGGAGGCTCGACCAGTAGTTCTTGACGTAGTCCACATGGCGCTTTCCGTCCGTGCCGAGATCCCAGCTCACGATGGCGAAAATCTCGAGGGTCGCACTGCGATGCGGGAACGACGTCGCATCCGCCGCGACGCGGCCGATAGCGCCGCCGCCATGCTGGTAGAAGTAGGAAGTGCCACGCGCGAGATCCGGCTGGAATCCGTCCAGGACGGCGTCCACCAGGCCGGCGGGGTAGCCGACGATGAAGCCGGACTTGAGGTACTCGCCGTTGTTCCGCGGATCGGTGTCGTCCCAGCTGCGCTGGATCGCGACGTAATCCTGCGCCCTGATCGTGTCCTCGATCGGCTTGCCCAGCTTCCGCAAGGGCGCCAGCACGCGCTCGGCATCGGCGGCCGGCCCGGACCAGGTCGTGTGAATCGTGAACGTACCGGGCTTGCCGCTCATGGGTGAGACCATGCCGGCATCGACATACAACTCGTCAGGGGCGCCGTTGGCATACTCGCCGTAGAACTCGAGAAGCTCGGGGGCTCTCTCGATCGGAAAGATCAGGTCACCGCCGACGATCTGCCGCTGCATCGGGTGCAGGCCGAACTCGAAGCCCGTCACGATGCCGTAGTTGCCGCCGCCGCCACGCACCGCCCAGTACAGGTCCGGATTCTCCTCCGCGCTCGCATGGCGGAGCTGGCCGTCCGCGGTCACGATATCCACGGATTTCACGTTGTCGAGCGCGAGGCCGAAGCGTCGCGCGACGCGTCCGAAGCCACCGCCGAGCGTGAGGCCGCCGACCCCGGTGTGAGACACGGTGCCGGCCGTCGTCACGAGGCCGTACGCCATCGACTCGTGATCCAGGTCTCCTAACAGGCTGCCGCCTTCGACGTAAGCCCGACGCGCGGCCGGGTCGACCCGTACGCCGCGCAGCCGGGACAGGTCGATTTGCATGCCGCCGTCGCAGGTGGACTTGCCCGAAAAGCTGTGGCCACCGCACTTCACGGCGACGAGCAGCTCGCGGTCACGCGCAAAGGTAACCGCGCTCCGGACATCCGCGGCCCCGGTCGGCTGCACAATGAGCGCAGGGCGCTTGTCGAATTGAAGGTGCAGGATTCGGCGCGCCGCGTCGTAGCCCGGATCTCCGGCGAGCAGGAGCGGCCCGCGCAGGCTCGCCTTGAGCTCGGCGACCGCTGCCTGCTCGATGACCGTCGCCGAGCCGTCGAGCTTGACCGCGGCGAGGCCGCCAGCGGCCTGTGAGGCCACCTGGTCGACTGCATACAGCCGCGGAGTAGGCAGCGCATAGGTGACTGCGGCGGCCAGCGAGGATTGGAAGAAACGACGGCGGTTCATCATGTGTTATCCCCCTGTCAACGCTGCACTTTGTTACCAAAAGCGTAACTAGGCAAGCTTCGCTCGTGGGTACGAGTCGAGGTGTCTCGGTAACAAGTACCGAGTAGAAGAAACGCTGCGCGCCTTCGTTAAAGCGTCGATTAGCTTTTGCCCTTTTCGCTCACCGCCTCCGGGTGTAGTCTCTCGGCCCGAAGCCAGTTTCAGGGGAGGTTGGCATGAGCAACAGAATCCGCCGTTCAGGAACCGGAGCATGGGCGTGCATCGCTTCGCTCACGCTGGCAGTTGCCGCTCAGGCCGCCGACAAGCACAAGGCGGACTACGAAGTCTGGATCATCGACCAGTCCGACTCGCAGGGGCTCAAACACGGCGGCACGTTGTACATCTTTCCCGGCGTACGGTTCGATGACGGCCAGACGCCATCGGTGGACGCAGCGGTAAAGATCGATCTAGGCGGTGCGTCCTCGAGTCTCTGCCACGAGCGCACCGGCGCAAACCCCGTCCGGCCGCACATGGTGCTTTTCAACAGCAGTGGCACTCACGCAGTCATCGCTTTCGTTGCGAGCGGCCATGTTCTCGTGCTCGACGCCGCAACCCGCGCGCCGGTCGACTGCCTGCGCACGACGGAGTCGCCGACTGGCCGCCAGGCGCACGCCGCGTTTCCGGCCACGGACGGCTCTTACATCCTGGTCGCCAACCAGAACGGCAAGCGCCTCGAGCGCATCGATTCCGATTTCAAGGCCGGCCGCTTCTCGCACAACGCGCAGGCGACGCTCGATCTCGCGACCTGCACCACGCCCTCCGGAAAGCCGTGCCAGGCTGCGGACTTGCGGCCGGATAACGCGCCGATCTGCCCTGTGATCAGCGAAGCCGCCGATCTTGCGTTCGTGACGCTGCGCGGCGGCGGCATGCTGGTCGTGGACCCGCGCCCGACGCCAATGCGGATCGTGGCCGAGTACGACATGGAGACGATTCACGGGAACGGCTGCGGCGGCCTGCAGCTCGGCAACCGTCTCTACGTCAACTCTGGCGGGCGGCCCGGCCCGATGGAGCACTTGCACCAGTACGGGTTCGACGTTTACCGCTTTGGGCTCGACGAATTCCGAGTCGGAAAAGGACCGACAGTCAACGAGCCGGCCGCCAAGGTCGTGTACCAGGTGGACGGCGCCCATGATTCGCACGGCATGGTGCTCGTGGGCGACGAGGGCCGCCATCTCTGGGTATTCGATCGGCACGCGGACACGGCCGAGGTGTTCGCGACCGCCGACGACCGCCATGTCGCGACCATCGCGTTGAATGGAAAGTTGACCGAGAACGCTGCGCCCGATCTGAGCGACATCTCACCGTCGGGTAATCTGGTCTTCGTTGCGCTGCGCGGGCCGACACCGCTCTCCGGCGATCCCCACAATGCGCGCGGTGCAACACCGGGGCTCGGAATCATCCAGGTGGCGGAGGACGGACGCGGCGGCGAGCTGAAGGGCATCGTGCGCTTCACGAACGCCGGAGCCGACGGCGTCGAGCGCGCGGATCCGCATGGCCTGCGCGTGCGGCGGGTGAATTGAACCCGACTCAGCTCTGCGGCACGGGCGAAGGACCTGGACGAGGCGGCGGCGCCGGCTGGCAATAATGCGGACGGTCAAGCCGCCGCGATGCGCAGCGCCGGCAATTGCCGGTACGTCGCCGCCCGCCACAACCATTCGAGCGGGCCGAATCGGAAGCGCGCCAGCCACCAGCGACTGAGCGCCACCTGGGCGGCAAATCCGACGATCGCGATCGCTGTGACGAGCGTCGTGCCGATCTTGCCGGCGAGGGCAAGTCCCGGCCCGACACCGAACAGTACAAATCCGATCAGAAAACTCTGCGCGACATAGTTCGAAAGCGCCATGCGGCCGGCGTCAGCGAACGGCGCGAGCAATCGCCGGCCGAACGGTGCATGCAGCGCGACGACGATCGCACAGACATAGCCCAGCGCGAGCACCGGATTTCCGAGTTGATTGACGATCCGGCCAGCGAACTGCGAGTGGCTCAAGTCGGGCAGCCATGCACTGCCTGCATGAACGACCAGCAATCGGCCGAGGCCGCAGATGATGAGTCCGGCCGGCAGCGCGACGCGCATCGCGCGGCGGAAGCCCGGCAGGTGCACCGCAGCGTTCTGCAACCAGCCTTTGCGGCCGACCCAGGCGCCCAACAGGAACCGCCCCAGGGACCAGCCCAACAAGGCGAGAATCGAGCCGGACAGCAGCCAGTCCACTACACCGATCTCGAACATCACCTGGGCGAGGTCGACGTAGCTCCCGGACTCCGATGCCGCCTGGCGCGCGAGGACCGCTTCGTCGGTGAATGGCGACGGCCTGCCGTGCCAGTCCGTGAGGGCGGTGAACTCGGTCAGGAGTTCATAGGCCGGCATCGCGAGGACTGCCAGACCGATGCCGCCGTACAGCAGCGTGCGATCGCGGCAGTTACGCAGCGCGAATAGCACGAAGCCGGCAAGCGCGTAAAGATGCAGGATGTCCCACGCCCAGAGGAACACGTTGTGCAGGACGCCCATGGCGAACAGCACTGTCAGCCGACGCAAGTAGATCGCTTCGAAATTGCCGCCCCGCGACACGGCGCGCTGCAACTGCACGTAAAACCCCAGACCGAACAGGAACGCGAAGATCGTGTAAGCCTTGCCCTCCACGAGCCAGGCGAGCAACTCCTGGAGGACACCGTCCATGGCGGCCGTCGTGAGCGCCAGCAATTGCTGCTGTGTCGCCATCATGTCTTCGCGCGCGAAGCCCACGATGTTCATGAGCAGCACGCCGAATAGCGCGACGCCGCGCAGCACGTCGAGCTCGACCAGCCGGTCCTTCGCGATGACAGGCGCGGGCCTGCCCGCATACGGCTCGTCAATCATGAGTCTGTCGGCGGGGCCGCTCAGTGGCAGACTTTCGCCTCATCGAGCTTGAGAAATCGCGCTGCGTTCCCGCAGAGGATGTCACCCTTTTGCTCGTCCGTCAGGAAGGGTGCGGACGTGATCGACTCGATCGAGTCCTTCAGTGGGAAATCGTCGGAACCGAAGAGAATACTTTTCGCCATCCCATGCTCGACTATGCATCGCATAGACACGTAGCTTGGGATGCCGGACCAGCATGTCTTCCATGAGCAGCGGACGACCCAGCTTGGCTCGGAACTTGGGGCAGCATTGATACGGCGTGCCGGGATAGGACAAGCCGGTGTGCACCCCCACGGGCACGTCCAGCTCCTTCCGCAGCCATTCCAAATCGGGAAGAACGTCGCCGGCAGGAAAGCATTGACGACCACCGAGCGGGGCGACGCTGCGGTCGTAGGGAAACATGACGCTCGCGATGAAACGCTCCGGCGCCTTGGCCTTCCAATGCTCGACGAACGCCATCGGGCCGCTGATCACCGCGAGCGCCACACCGAAGCGGTCCATCTCTGCAATGACTTTGCGGAGGTGATCCTGATTGGCTGGGTCGGTCGGAGCTCCGGGCCCAGTCCATTCGGCCGGGCCTGCGTGCACATGCACGTCGATAACTTTGCGCGGCTGTGGTGGCTGGGCGCCGACGGCCGAGACGGTCACCAGGAGGATTGCGAAGAGCAGCCATCGGAATCGCGTCATGCGATCTGCCTCCGAGAGCCGGACTCAAGATTCGGCGTGATCTTGCTCTTCCCTCGCAGGATCGGCAACAGCCGCTCAAGGACACGATTCGCGGGTAACTGCTCCAGCCCGGCTGCTAAGGGATTGATCAGCCAAACCTAAGGCAGCCATCAGGACTCGCGCCCTCGGTCCCAGGGATGCTGGGCTCGAGTCTTTGGGCAGCTGGGGAGGCTTTAGCCACATGAATATTCATCGTTCGGCGTTCGGCCGTGCACTGGTACTGCTGAGTATCGGCTTGCAAGTGGGTTGCGGAGGGAGCAGCGAGCCAGTCTCGCTGACAATGTCAATTGACCCGACGACGATCACACTCGGTCAAAGCGCGACAATCACTTGGGAATGGAAGACCCCTGATGGGGGATCCTGTCACGCGAGTGGCGCGTGGCACGGGGACAGGAAATCGCGAAACAGCAATGTCGTGACGCCGACCGAGACTGGCACGCTGACCTACACGTTGGAATGTATTGAGTCTATCAACGCTTCGAGCCATAGATCGAGGACGATGTCCGTCACGCTCACCGTCAATGCGCCGGCAGCCTCTGCAAGCGCGCGGGCGTTGACGACGGGCCGGACGCTCGTCGATCCGAGATTCGCTTACGTGACCAACGCCTTCGCGCCGAGTGTCGCTGTAGTCGACACGGTGACCAATCAGGTGACCGCGACAATCGATTTCCCGACCGGATCGGTTCCCTTTGCCGCGGCAATGTTACCGGATCTCGAAAAAGTCTATGTGACCAGCCTGGATGCGTTTTCCACCTGTGGTGACAACACGGGCGTGTTCGTGATCGATACGGCGAGCAATGCGATTGCGGCGGGCCCGATTGCAGTGGGGTGTGAGCCGACCGGAATCGCCATTACACCGGACGGCCAGCGCGCCTATGTCGCCAGTCAATTGAGCGACTCGATCTCGGTGATCGATACTGCGACGGATTCGGTAAGCGCGACAATCCTGACTCCGGACGGAGGCGGACTCGCGAGTATTGCGATCTCACCGGACGGCCTGCGCGCTTACGCAACGGGACTGGGCCAAAGCCCCGTACTCGTCATCGACATCACCAGCAACACCGTGTTCGGCATGCCGATCGACGCGGGGACCAATTCGTCGGGAATCGCCATCAGCCCGAATGGCGCGCTGGCCTACGTCGCGAACACGAATGATCTCGGTAGCGTGACGGTGATCGACACCGCCACGAATACGGTGATCGCCACGACCGCCCTCGACGACTATCCCTACGCCGTCGCGTTCACGCCGGACAGTGCGCTCGCGTATGTCACCCAGGCTGGAGTCAACGACAACGGCGAGTTCACCGTTTCGATGATCGATACGGCGTCCCACGCTGTTGTCGGCAGCCACATCACGGTCGACGGTTTTCCCACTTCCATTGCAATCACTGCGGACGGCATGCAGGCTTACGTGGGCAACGAGGGCTCGAGTACGGTTTCCGTCATAGACACCGCGAGCAACACCGTGACCACGACGCTGGGCGGCATGAATTCGCCGCGCGGCATTGCCGCGCGACCGCTTCCTCCGCCGATCCTGGTACTCGTACCGGACGTGGTCGGCGCAACGCAGGCGGCGGCCACGACCGCGATAACCAGTGCCGGTCTCGTCGTCGGGACAGTGACGCAGCAAGCGAGCAGCACGATCGCCCGCGGCAGCGTCATTAGCCAGGATCCGGGGGCCGGGGCGCAAGTGGTGAGCGGCTCCGCGGTGAGCGTCATCGTCTCGAGCGGCGAAAGCAGTGACAACGACAGCAGCAGCGGCGGCGGCGGTGGTGGACTCGACTGGCTCGTCGTGTACTTTCTCACCTTTCTCGCTGCTCTGAGCTCGCGAGGGCCGTTGTCATTGGGCCTAGTTGTCGCCTCGGCGCGTGTGCCTCCTTCCCGCCGGACACAGGAGCATGAAAGGCGATAACACTTCCCTTTTTTGGGCAGTCGGGACAAGTGCGGTATTCTGATCAAACAACTTCGGCAGGGCGCCCACTCGCGGAGGTGACCATGACGTTGCATGCAGCGGCCATGAAAGCGGCTACTCTGCTCGCACTACTACTCGCATTGGGCTGGGCAGGCGCAGCAAGAGCGCAACTTGCGGTCGGCAACTGGGCGAGAACCGACTCTGCCGGAATGGGCATGACGCTCACGGTCGAGGCGTGCTGCAACGGCGGACTTCGCCTGACCTACCATATCCCCGCGATGGGCGACCAACCGCCAGCGACAATGACGGTGGATTCGCCGATGGACGGGACGGAGGTGCCGGTACTGTTGAACGGTAAGCCGTCAGGGGAGACGATGGCCATCAAGCGTGTCGACGCTTTCCACATGAGCGGTGTCGTGAAGATGAACGGCCAGCTCTTTGTCACGTCCAGCAGCACGCTGACGGCCGACGGCAAATCGGCGACGACCGAGTCGATCACGCAGATGCCGGGAGGGAAGACTCAGAAAGTCATCGAGACCTGGGTCAAAAAATAGGTTCGATGGAAAGACGTCGCGTTGTAGATCTTCTACTACACACATAGCCTCAGTCGTCTGGCCAGCCGCTTGCGGGAGGAGTGGAACTCGCTACCTCGCGGTACGCCTGCCATCCCTTGCCTGTGTTCCGAAAGAGGATGAGATACGTGTCGCGCAGCTCCAGTACCTTGCCTGAACCTTCAGGCATGTAGGTTGTGGTGGAAGTGCCGAACTCGTAAGCCCACTCCCTGCTCAATGCGACCACCTCGATAGGCGAGATTGCGATTTTGGCGCCGGGTGGGAAGGGCGCCCCTGACGCAGCCGCCACCATGGCGTCCCAGTCTGGTCCTCCGGGTCGAACCATCACCGCTCCATCCGCCAACAGAGCGCCCATTGCATTGAAATCGCCCGCAGCGACAGCGGTCTCGTATTCAGAGCGGAGCTTGTCGATTTCTGCTCGAAACGCTGACGGCTCTACGGTGGCTTGTTGGGTAGATTGGTCGCTCTGACACGCACCGAGGATCGCGACAACAACGATCGCGACAAGGGCGGAAGGAATTCGTCCAGCGAGCTGCGATGTGGTTGGCATGACAATCTCTCAGTCCGGCGCTCGTGGCCGGTTGAGGAGCGGTGCGACTCGTCTCCAAATAATCATACGCCGAGCTTTAGTGACAAGTAGCTGACAGTCTGTACGCAGTCGGCAAGTTACCGTCGCAGCCAGGTTGCCGATAACTGCCACTGGAGTACGGATCAAGAAGCTGTCACTTGCACGTTTGCTTCCCGCGATCACCGGAACGACCTGCCTCCTGATGCTCGCGGCCTGTGGCGGCGGCGCAGGTGCAGAGGGCTCCAACGGCAACTTCGGAGGGTCGACAACGCAGCCGCCCCGCCCCCGCCGGAATTCGTCGTACGTGGGGATCTCTTCTCATTCGATACGGGCATGATCGCCAACGCAGACATCAACAAATGGGTGCAGACTCCCGGCTTCGGCTTCTCGTATTGGTGGGCCAACGGACCGTTACGGTCCGATGGGCTGGGACTGTTCGAAGCCCAGGTGCCCAAATCCCATGTTTCCCTCCTCGCCGTGAACGACGATTTTGTCCAGCCCTGCGCCGTCCGCAGTTGAGTTCTGAACCGTCGGTCACCGGCGCGATTTACGAGACCACGTGAATTGGCCGTCAGGCCATCGCGGCCGCCAAACTGTGGGCCGAGGACGCCCTGGAAACAGGACTTGCCACCACGCGCAGTGACCTGGGCGGCGGGTTCTACCTTTGCAGATTGCCCGCGAACACGTACATCGACATTCGCAAAATCGGGTTCGAGCCTGTCGTCGTCGGCCCGATCGGTGGAACGGAGTCGGCTGTCCTCGAGATTGAGCTGTCGCTCCAGCATCTCTAGATTAAGTTAACTGGCTGGCAGTTTAGCCGGCCTTCTACCACTCCCAAATGGCCATAGGCCGCCGCGCCATTTCACGGGCCATTCTCGACATGCGCGTCATCGCAGGAGTATGGTCGGCGGTCGTAGCAACGAAACCGTAGAAGGGGCCGGTGGGAAACGCGCTCCGGGGCAGTTTCTGTTACATCAGAGGGGAACAAATAAGAAGAGATCAGAAAGAGGAAAACAATCAGAGGGGGACAACCAGATGACAAGTGATACGTGCGCTACTTCATTCCGCAGCGCGAGGGTTTTCATTGCGGGCGCCTTCGCAACGATGACACTGCTAGGCGGGAGCGCTGCCTTGGCGACCGGAGGCAGGACCGTCTTCGTTTCCGGGAACAGCACGTTTTCTTCCGACTGCGGGGTCGAAGGGTCCGACTACGCGATCTTGCTGACCGGGAACCTGGAGGGCTGTCTGAGCACCTGGGTCCAGAGCTTCAAGTGCAGAGAACTGGCAGACTACGATTTCTACTCTGAAGCGGGTCGAGAGGTCTTCATAGGATCGCTGCGCGGCAAGCAGGGAAGATTCGCAACGGATTACACTTTCGATGCGGCGTATGCAAAAGGCTTCTGCAAGACTTTTAATGCGGGCCTGGAAGTGGGTGGAGGCTGCATTCACACGATCACGCGTGGGAGTGGTGTCTTCAGAAACGCCGAAGGGGTGATCACGTTCATCGATGTGATTGCCGGCGTGACGGGCAATCCGGTTACCGGGGAATTCACGGCAGGCACTGGAGGAAACAATTTCCTCTATTCCGGCCGAATACATCTCGAGGACTAGTCCCGCTTCCAGTCACGTCTGGACACCCCGGCTTCGAGCCGGGGTTTTCAGTTGCGATCACGGCGATCCGTGTCTTCCTCGCGCTTCCGCCCATGCAGCATCGACCCGGGCAGGTTTTCCCGGTGCCGGATGGACGTGAAGACGACGCCCAGGATGTGCAGCGCGACGAACCCGAAGAGAACGTCGGAAAGCGTCTCGTGGAGCTCCTCGACCCAGGCGACGCCCCAGAAGCGGTCGGTCGTGTAGAGCCAGCCCGTCGCGCCGACCAGCGCCACCATCGTCAGCAGTATGACCACCATCCATCCGCCGAGCGGGTTGTGCCCGATGAAGCGCGCCTCCCGCGCTGAGAGAACGTCGCCCACATAAGCGGCCGTAACCGAGCCGGACCGGATGAAGTCGGCGAAGCGCGCATGGCGTGAACCGATGAATCCCCAGATCGTACGCGCCACGACGATCGCGAGCGTCGCGTAGCCGAGCCATTCATGCCAGCGACCGGGGCTGTGCCGGGTGAGCCATGCCGCTGCAACCGTCAGCACGAGCGTCCAGTGCAGGACCCGCACCGCGATATCCCACACCGGAATCATGCGCCGCAATTGCGAGCCGCCCGCGCTCACTAGCCGGCGATCTGTACACGCTCCAACGTGACCGGATGGAAATAAGCCTCGACACGCTCGTTTTTCTCATCGAGCGCGTAGACCTCGTAGCATCCGCCGTCGACCTTGATGTTGCGCACGTCCCAACCCTTTGCCTTCAGCATCGCGCTCAGCTTTTCCTGGGACTGCCAGGTGTCGGGCGATCCCGAGTCGCAAGTGGCGAGACCGGTCGCACCCGCAACGTGTGCGGGTGTTGCCACGATCACCGCCGCGACCAGCGCTGCTGCCGATAATCTGCTTGACATGTTCCTGGTCCTCGATTGACGTGGAGACGACTTGATAGCAGACGCGCGCGGCCGCGTGTAGTGCGTTGGCCCGACTGCGATAAACTCGGACCCGCGCGCGGGACTTCGACGCGCAGGCGTTTGTTATGAACGTCACTTACGGCGAGGTGGCGACAGTGACTGCAGACGCCCACGCTTCGACCGGCCCGTTTGCCTGCAAGTCGATCGAGACCTTGCAGGCGGACGCCGCGTCGCACGGATTGCGGCGCACGCTCGGCCCGCTGCACCTCGTGCTTTTCGGTGTCGGCTGCATCCTCGGTGCGGGCATCTACGTGCTGCCCGGCACCGCCGCCGCGAACTTCGCCGGCCCAGCGGTCATGATCTCGTTCGTAATCGCGGGAACGGCCTGCGCGCTCACGGCGCTGTGCTACGCGGAGCTCGCCTCGACGATCCCGGTTTCCGGCTCCTCCTACAGCTATTGCTACGCCGCGTTGGGTGAAGTCTTCGCCTGGGGTCTCGGCTGGATCCTGATGCTCGAGTACACGCTGGCGTCCTCGACGCTCGCCGTCGGATTCTCGAGTTATCTCGTGAGTCTCCTGAAAGACTTTGGCCTCGTCGTGCCGGCAGTCCTCACCACGCCACTCGTTGGCGGGAGCGCGGGATTCTCGCTGAATCTTCTCGCTGTCCTCGCGATCGCGGCGGTGACGGCCGTGCTCTGTGCCGGCGTGCGGCAATCTGCCGGCGCAAACGCTTTCCTCGTTGTGGTGAAGGTCGCCGTGCTGGCAGTGGTCATCACCGTCGGCGTCGGCGCGATCGACCCAGGCAACTGGAAGCCATTCGTGCCGGCGCACGAGGGCGAATTTACGTTCGGCTGGCCGGGCATCGTGCGGGCGGCGTCGATCCTGTTCTTCGCGTATCTGGGATTCGAGACCGTTTCCACCGCCGCCTCTGAGTCACGAAACCCGCAGCGCGACATGCCGATCGGTATCCTCGGGGCGCTGGTCGTGTGCACGGTGCTCTATCTCGCCGTGGCCGCGGTTCTCACCGGCGTCGTGCCCTACCGCGAGCTCGGTGTTGCGGATCCCGTTGCGCTTGCGGTGGACCGGATGGGCCGGCCGGGCGTCGCAATCTTTGTGAAGCTCGGCGCGCTGTTGGGCCTCGCATCGGTGCTGCTGGTCAACGCCTACGGCCAGTCGCGCATCACGTTCCAGATGTCGCGCGACGGCATGCTGCCGGGGATCTTCAGCCGCGTGCACGAGCGCTTCCGCACGCCGCATCGCGGGATCGTCGTGCTCGGCGCCGTGTCCGCAGTCTGCGCCGCGTTCTTCCCGATCGGCATGCTCGCGGACCTCGTGAGCCTCGGGGCCGGTCTCGCCTTTGCGACTGTCGCTTTCTGCACGATGTGGCTGCGTACACAGCGACCGGACCTGCGGCGCCCGTTTCGCGTCCCGCTCGGGGGCTTCCGCGTCGGGCGCGCCTGGATCGGCTACATTCCGACGGTGGCACTCGTGCTCTGTATCGGCATGATCCTTCCGGTGCTGATCGACATCGGTTTGCAGGCGGCCGCGGGCCAACCGCTGATGGCCGTCTTCCTCGCCGTCTACGTCGCGACGGGCGCCGCGCTCTACGCTGGCTACGGCCGGCGAAACTCGACACTCTCTCGCCAAGGCGGGATGGCTTGACGGCACCCGTGGATATTTTTGCCCCGAAAAGCGACGAGCAGGTCCTGCGCCTCGTGCTCGAGAATCCCCTTGCCTGGGTCGTCTCAGCCGAGGGCGGCGCATTCCGCGCGACACCGCTGCCGCTCAGACCGCGCGTCGGCGCCGACGGGCGCATCGAGGCGCTCGAGGGGCACATGGCACGCAGAAACCCGCTTTGTGCCGCGTTGCAGCGCGATGCGCGCGCGCTCCTCCTGTTCAGCGGCCCGCAGGGCTACATTTCGCCGTCCTGGGTGAGCGACCGGACCTGGGCACCGACCTGGAATTACGCGGTCGTTCAATTCCTCGTCACGATCGCCTTCGACGAATCGCCGGCGCGGCTCGAGGCACACCTGGACGACCTGATCGGCGCGATGGAGCGTGGTCGCCCCGGCGCCTGGAGGCGGTCCGAGATGGGCGCGCGCTACGAGAAGATCAGGCGCGGGATCGTCCCGTTCGAAGCCAGGGTCGTGGAGCAGCGCGCCAAGTTCAAGCTCGGACAGGACGAGCGGGATACATTGTTCGCAGAGATCAGCGAAGCGCTCGGCCAAACGGATTCGGACGCGTTGCTCGCGTGGATGCGGGAGCTGAACCCGGGCCGCTGAGCGCAGGACTGACCGATTCAAACGTTCAGGCTTGGCTCGTCATCTAACCCACGCCATGCGACTGCTGATCCTTGTCCTGGCACTGCTCGTATACGCGACCGGGGCGTCCGCTCCGACGCCGCCGGCGGGCGAGGATCCGATACGGCTGGAGCGTTTCGAGAAGGAGATCGATGACCTCCGCAACCGTCTCAGGATCCCGGGCCTCTCCGCCGTCATCGTCGAGGACCAAAAAGTGCTATGGGCGAAGGGATACGGCTTCGCTGACCTCGAGAACCAGATCCCTGCGACGCCGGACACCCTTTACCACATCGCCTCGCTTACCAAGACATTCGCGGCGACGATGATCCTGCGACTCGTGGAGCAAGGAAAGTTGGACCTCGACGAGCCGATCTCCCATTACTCGAGCGACTTCAAGGACGATTCGGTCAGGATCAAGCACCTCCTCAGCCACACCTCGCATGGAACGCCCGGAGAGCGCTTCCAGTACGACGGCAGCAACTTCGATTACCTCACGGTGGTCATCGAGAAGCAGACCGGCAAGCCGTTCCTGAACGTGGTCGTCGAAACCTTCTTCGACCCTTTGGGCATGTCGGACAGCGTGCCGTATCACAACGTCGTGAACGATGCGGACAGGTGGGTGGCGTCGCTCGGGAAGGATCACCTCGATCGCTACAGGCAGAACCTGACGAGGCTGGCTCAACCCTACACGTACTATGGCGCCGGCGAGACCGTTCACTCCAGCTATCCACCCGAGGACAGCTTCAGTGGGGCAGCAGGGCTGCTATCGACCGTCCGGGATATGGCCAAGTACGACATCGCGATCGATCGCCACGTCTTCCTGAATAAGGAGACGCAGGAAAGAGCCTGGACGCCATTCGTCTCGAACGGCGGCGCGCGGCTCCCTTACGGGCTAGGCTGGTTCGTCACGGATTGGCACGGGGTGAAGCTCGTCTGGCACTACGGTCACTGGGGCACCGGATTCTCCGCGATGTATCTCAAGATCCCCGAGCGGAATATCTCGATCATCATGCTCGTCAACAGCGAGGCGCTCGCCGATCACGGTGTCGAGGACGTCGCGAACAACGCGTTCGTATGCAGTTTCCTCGACCTCTGGGGCTATGCCTACGACTGCGAGCGAGATTCCCAGGCAGTGCTCGCGAAGTGGGTCGAGCAACGCAGGGCGAAGGGACGCGTGGCCATTCCCGTGCACCCCGACATCCTCGAGTCCTATGTCGGCCAGTACCAATTCGAGGCGCTGGACAACCGGATCTACACCATCACTCGAGATGGCAACAGGCTAATCTTCCACGTCCCGAAGGGTCCCAAGATGGAACTGTTTGCCGAGTCGGAGTCGAAATTCTTCCTGAAGATCAGGCCGTATCAGCTCGTTTTCACCAAGGCTGAAGGGCTACCCCCTCAGCTGGAAATCGTCGAGGGCGACGAGACCTTCCATTCGAAGAGAATCAATTAGTGGGCGGTCTTAGTGGTGTTGCTCGGGTTCCTTCGCGCCGGGAATGGAGGCGAGGTATTGCGTCGGCGCCCGGCCGAACGCGCGACGGAACATGGCGGTGAAGGCGCTCGGGCTGTTGTAGCCGACGTCGTAGGCCACGGTCGTGACGGGCTGGCCGACGGCGAGTCGCGACAGCGCTTCCATCAGCCGGACGTTTTGCCGCCACGTCGCGAAGCTGACGCCGGTCTCGCGCCGGAACGTGCGCGTGAAGGTGCGCCGGCCCATGCCGGCAATTTCCGCCCAGCTTTCGAGCGGCTCGTGCTGTCCCGGGTCGCGCAGGATCGCGGTGCAGACCTTGACCAGGCGGGGATCCTGCGGCATCGGCACGTCGAGGGGCGTCACCGGCATCGCGGTGAGTTCGGTCATCAGCAGGTTCATCACGCGCCCGTCGCGGCCGTCGAGGTCGTATTCGATCGGAATGCGACAGGCCTCGATGATGAGCTCGCGCAGCAGGCTGGACACCTCGATCACGCGGCACGTCGCGGGCAGGTCGGGAAAAGCGGTTGAATCTATATAAAGAGTGCGCAGCGACACGTGGCCGCGCATGTGCGCTTCGTGCTCGACGCCGGCGGGCACCCACACGGCGCGCTGCGGCGGCACGACGAAGCTCGCCTGGTCGGTGATGACGACCGTGACGCCCGCGCAGGCGTAGATCAGCTGCGCCCGCTTGTGGTGATGATGGGGATCGTGATGGCCCGGCGGGTACTCGTCGGACATTGCGGCGATCGGACGCGGAATGTCCTGATAATCGGCGCCCTTGGTGCTGCGGCCCATGGACTTAGCCTAGTCTGGCCCGCTCACGATGACAAATGATCACCCGGCGACGGCGGGCGGCCGATCCCGACCCGAGGATGCGGCCATGAACCACCCGCATGGGCAGGCAGCGTCCGCCAACGGGAGCGACCTGGACCCCGACATCCGGCGCTTTATCCGCACGCTTGCCGCGGCAACCGCGCGCCATCCCGGGTTCGACAGCGCGCCGTATCCGCAGGTGCGCCGCTGGACGGAGGAAGCCCGCGCGCCCTGGACGCAGGGCGGGCCGGCCATGCTCGAGACACTGAATTTGCAGGCGCCGACGCGACACGGCCATGTGCGCGTACGCATTCATCGCCCGGAGCGCGGAGAGCTGCCCGGCCTTGTTTACCTGCACGGGGGTGGCTGGACGCTGTTCAACATCGATACGCACGATCGCGTGATGCGCGAATACGCGGCGCGCGCTGGCTGCTGCGTGATCGGCGTCGACTATGCGCTCTCGCCGGAGAGCAAGTTCCCCGTCCCGCTCGAGCAGGTTGACGACGTCGTGCGCTGGCTGGTGGAGAAGGGCCGCGAGCTCGGCATCGACGTGGATCGCCTGGCCATCGGCGGCGATTCCGCGGGCGCCAATCTCAGCGTTGCGACTTGCCTGGTGCGCCGCGACCACGACTCCACGCCGCCGCTCTGCGCCATGGTCCTCAATTACGGCGCGTTTGGCTCTCACTGTTCCGCGGAATCGTGCCGCCGCTTTGGGGGCCCGGAATACATGCTGGGCTGCGAGGAGATGAGCCAGTACTGGCGCAACTACATGCGCAGCGAGCGCGACACACAAAATCCGCTCGCCTGCCCGCTGCTGGCCTTGCTCCACGGCCTGCCGCCGGTATTCCTCGCGATTGCTGAATGCGACGTCCTGGCCGAGCAGAACATCGAGATGGCACGCCGGCTGCAGGGCGCCAGCGTGCCCGTGCGCAGCGTCGTCTACCCTGGCGCATCGCACAGCTTCCTCGAGGCCATGTCGATCGCCGCGGTCAGCAACCAGGCCTTGGCGGATGCTTCCACGTGGCTCGGACAGGTTTTCCGCCGCACCGATCCGGGGACCGCCACCCATGGCGTGGCCTGAATGCGACGGTTTCCGACCCTGCCGCGAATGCGAAGGGTGCAGCGGGGACTAGATTGAATACCAAGGGGGACTACGCCATGGATTCCAGACACGCTTTGGCCTTCCTGGTCGGTACTGCACTGGCGGGACCCGGAGTCGCCCAAACCGAGGACCCAGAAGCCGCCAGCGAGCTCGGCGCCGTCGTCGTCACTGCGGAACGGTACGTCTCGAAGGAGGGCAACTCGGCCTCCAAGTCGGACATTCCGCTGGTCGAGATGCCGCAATCGGTCAGCGTCGTTTCCCGCGACATGATCGACCTGCTCAACTGGACCAGCCTCAACGAGTCGGTGCGCTATTCCGCCGGCGCGACGGGAGAGGCCTTCGGTCCCGACGAACGCTACGACTGGCTGCAGGTGCGCGGCTTCGATCCCGTGCAGTTCATCGACGGCGTGCAGGCGCCGATCGGCTCCGTCAACAACACCGGCACGGACCTCTACGGCTCCGAGGCCGTCGAGGTGCTGAAGGGTCCCGCCTCGGTGCTTTACGGGCAGTCCCCTCCTGGCGGCATCGTGAACATGGTGAGTCGCCGCCCGCAGGACGAGGTCGGCGGCGAGCTTGAGGTGCAGGGTGGCGAATACAACATGTGGCAGGTGGCCGGCGACCTCACCGGGCCTTTGACCGACAGCGTCAGCGGGCGCATCACGGCGCTCTACCGCGACCGCGAGACCCAGGTCGACTTCCTGACGTCGAAGCGCCTGTTTATCGCGCCCGCCGTCACCTTCAAATTCGGCGAGGACACGGAGCTGACGTTGCTGGCCAACTACCAGGACGACGATCTAAAAAACCAGAGCACGGGCTTCCTGCCGATACAGGGCACCATGGAGCCGAACCCGCTCGGAAAAGTGCCGGTCGGCAGGAACCTCGGCGAAACGGGCTACAACTTCTTCAAGCGCGAGCAGTGGAGCGCGGGCTACGACTTCTCCCACCGCTTCAACGACACCTTCTCGATCCAGCAGAACCTCAAGTACTACGACGTCAAGGTGGATTCCCGGGCGGTATTCGGTGCGGGCCTGGTGGATGCCGGCTTCGACGGCGTGCCCGACGACTTCCGCACGGTCAACCGCTTCGACTTCCCGTTCAACGAGCGGATTGACTCGCTGTCCGTGGACACGCGCAGCTATTTTGACTTCGCTACGGGCGGCGCCGAGCACTCGCTGCTCGTGGGCGTGGACTACCGCGACTACGACGGGTACTCGGAGTTCGGCTTCGGCGTGGCTCCCCCGATCGACCTGTTCGATCCGGTGTACGACGCGGTCATCCCGCCGGCGGTGATCTTCCCGTTCATCGACGAGGGGCGCGAGCAGATCGGCGTGTACCTTCAGGAGCAGCTCAAGCTCGGCAGGTTCATCCTGACGCTGAACGGCCGTAACGACTGGGTCGAGCGCGATCCCACGACGGGCGACACGGTGGACGACGAAGAGTTCACGTATCGCGTCGGCGCCAACTATGTCTTCGACAACGGGTTCGCCCCGTACATCCAGGCGGCCACGTCGTTCCAGCCCGTTTCCGGCGCGACATTCGGCGGCGTTCCGTTCGAGCCGACCACGGGCGACCAGGTCGAGGCGGGCATCAAGTGGGACGCCCGCGGGTTGGACCGCGGCAACAGGGTCTTCGCCTCGCTGGCGGCCTACGAGATCGTGCAGCAGAACGTGCTCACGCCGGATCCGGTCAACCTGTTCTTCAGCGTCCAGGAAGGCGAGGTCGAGGTGAAGGGCGTCGAGCTGGAGGTGGCGGCCCGCATCCGCGAGCGGCTGACTTTCAACCTGGCCTTCACCAGCATCGACTCCGAGGTCACCAAGACCACGGGTGGCGATCTCGGCAACGAGCTCGTCGCGGTTCCCGACATGCTGGCCTCCGCGCTGGTCGACTACACGTTTCAGGAAGGTCCGGTGGCCGGGTTTGGCTTCGGCCTGGGCCTGCGCCATCGCGGCGAGCTGTTCGGCGACGGCGCCAACCAGTTCAAGAGCGACGACGTGACGGTGTACGACGCCATCCTGCATTACGATACGCAGAACTGGCGTATCGCGGTGAACGCCAGCAACTTCACCGACGAAATCTTCGTGGATCGATGCAGCAGCACGTCGAATTGCTTCTACGGGACGCGGCGACTGGTCACGGGCAGCGTGACGCGCAAGTTCTGATCGCCCCAGCCATGCGGGCGGCGCTGCTGATTCTCGCCCTGGCGTTTGGCGGCCACGCCAGCGCGCAGCAGCCCATCGCCCCGCTGCCATTCGATCACATCCTGCGCTACGACGAGCTGACCAAGCTCCTGCACCAGTGGGCGGACGTGCGCCCGAATCTCGTGAAGCTCGAAAGCATCGGCACGACGCCCGAGGGCCGCCCGATTTGGTTTCTCACGCTGACGAGCGCCGCCACCGGGCCCGCGGAGGAAAAACCCGCGCTGCTCGTCGACGGCAACATGCACGCCACCGAATGGGCGGGCGGCGTGGCAGCGTTGCACTTTGTCCGGAAGCTCCTCGACACGTATGGCAGCGACGAGCGCGTAACGCGCCTGCTCGACACACGCACGGTCTATGTCCTGCCACGAATGACGCCCGATGGCGTCGACGCGACCCTGGACCAGGGGCGATTCATTCGCTCCGTCGATCGCCCCTGGCCGAGCGGTCCCGCGCAGCCCGGAATCATTCCCAGCGATGTGAATAAGGACGGCCGCTCGCTGTTCATGCGCTTTCGCGACCCGAACGGCCCGTGGAAACCCTACGCGCGCGATGCGCGCCTGCTCGTGCCGCGCGACCCCGATGAGACGAGCGGCGATTACTGGCGCGTGCTGCCGGAAGGCATGATCGAAGGCTACGACGGAGTCACGATCGCCGATGAGCCCGAGCACGAGGCACTCGATTTCGGCGCCAACTTTCCGGGCGATAGAGGTGAGTCGCCCAGCCAAACCGCCGGCTCATACTCTACGTCGGAGCCGGAGGTCGCTGCCTATGTGGCCGCGATCGCGCGCCGCCCCAACATCGTCGCGCATGTCACCTGCCACACCTTCGGCGGCCTGGTGCTGACGCCGCCGGTAAATCTCGACGAGCGCCTGCCCGAATCGGATCGTCTCGTGTTTGAGGCGCTCGCCGGGCGGGCGGCGGCGCTGACCGGGTATAGCGCGATTTCATACCTTGACCTCCGCAGCGTGGATCGCGAGCGCCAAATCCCGAGCGCATTCGGCTGGCTCTACAACCGGCGCGGCATCTACTCGTTCATCACCGAGTTCTGGAATCCGCTGAAGGCAGCCGGGATCTCTCTCGAGAACACCACCGCGTCCGCCTGGCTGTGGGGCTTTCACCCGGTCGAGGACGAGCTCAAGCTCCTGCGCTGGAGCGACAAAGAGTTGAGCGGCGACGGGTTTGTCGCTTGGAAGGCTTTTGACCATCCACAACTGGGGCCGGTCGAGGTCGGCGGGTTCGACCTGATCCGCTACTGGTTCAACGTGCCCTTCGATCGCCTCGAGCAGGAAGTCGCGCCGCACAGCGAGTGGCTCATCTACCTCGGCCTTGCCACGCCGCGGCTGTCGATCCGCTCGTTTGCGGCCGAGCCCGTCGGCGAGAACCAGTGGCGATTGCGGCTGGTCGTCGAGAACAGCGGCTGGCTCCCGAGCAACGGATCACAGCAGGCGCTCGATCAGCAGGTCGTCAGTGGGGTATCGGCGGAGCTGAGCCTGCCGGCCGGGGCGCGGCTAATTGCAGGAGATTCTTCGCAGCAGCTCGGTGAGCTCGCAGGACGCACGGCGCAACGTTCGACGGCGAGCTGGTGGGGATACACACCCGGCACACCCGATCGCGCGGTCGCGACCTGGATCGTCGCGGCGCCAGCCGGCGCCGAATTCACCGCCAAGGCGAGTCACGAGCGTGCTGGAAGCGCTCAGGCCGAACTGGTACTGGGTAAGAAGGCAGAGTGAGGTCGGAGCAGCTGTATGAATAGGCGTTTAATCGTTCCCCTTCTGGTTGCTGGCTTGCTCGCGAGTGCGCCTGCGTTCGGCGACTCGAAGGACATGGTCATTGAGATCTACCGCGTCGCACCCGGGAAGCACGAGGAGTTCCTGCGCCAAATCGCGCTCTACGACCGCGCGAATGCCGAGGCGGGGCTACCGCCGCGGCAGCTCTTCGTGCACCAGGGCGGAGCGGACTGGGATTTCGTGATCCTCCAGCCTGCGCATCACACGGACGAGGAGAGCGACAAGCTGGACGCGGCGTTTAAGAAGCTCGGCATCCCTCAGGGCGCGAAGTTTTTCGTCGCCTTCCGGCAGCTCATCGCGGAGCACACCGACACGAACGTCGAGGCCACGACGGCGGCGGAGTACCTGAAAAAGCTGGACTGACTTGCGCGGCGGGATGCGCACTAGTTAGCCACGTATGTGCGGAGCGCCATGGCGCAGACTGCAGTAGTATTAACGCTTCCAGTAGCATTTACGGTTGTCGAGTGATTGTTCAGCCGCAAATTTGTATCGCGTGTGCCACGCACATGTTTTCTGTGACGTTGGCTTTTCAGGTTGAGGTCTGTTTCGGTATGGGCCCATCCCAAGCGGCGGAGAGCCAGCCGAGTAGGCAAACGCTCATCGAGGCAAACGATGCTTATCGTAGAGTGATGCATCGCTTTGTACAGCTGGACGCCATGAGAGTCTCTGATGCGTACGAACCTGAGCACACTAAGCTGGTGCTTGATCGTTTAATACGAGATCTCCGTGATCTTCGACAACAGTTATTCGGAGACACCAGTGACAGTACAGAGGACGCTCTAGCTAAGCGTCGTCGCCTAGCTGTGGCTGAAACGCATCTAGCCACGCCTAGGGGTGCAACAAAGGTGCCACCGCGCCCATCGCTGCGAGATGACGCGGTGAATAACAAGACTCGGGACACGCTAGATCTTGCGCTACTTCTCTCGGAAGAAGCTCGTCAGTACATGGGCAGTGATGATCAACCAAGGTCCGAAGAGAAGATCGCTGAAACGCGACAGCTGCTATCCACTCTGGCAGCAGATCCAGAGTAGGGGTCCCTAATCACCATTGTGGCCATTTGCCGCGAATTCCACGTATTGGATAGTGACGTTTTGCGGATCGGACGCGCCTTGCAGAGTGTAGCCGGCTGTTAGCCAACTGCCGTCAGGCTTAGCTTGGATTGTCAAATAGTCGCCCCACTTGTCATTCTCGGGGCCGTGTGTCCCGGCAATAGTGCTTACCAAGTGCCATTTTGAAGCGACATACGCACCTATCGCATGACTCGGATGAAACTTGCCCCCGCCATACAAGAGCGTAATCCCAATCTGTCCCTTCGAGTTCACCACGACACTGGGATAGCCATACGCATGGTCTGGCGACCAAATATGCGGCTGCTCTAGCAAGCGCAGATCCCGCTTTGACACGACTGCTGCGCGAATATGGGCGTGCGGATAGCCGTCACTAATTGCTGCGGTCCATGCAAATCCAATCGAATCCTCAGACTGCCAACCCGCAGTAATGCGATCGTCTGCACGTGCGATCCAGTCCGCGCCATCGGGCCCAGTCGAAGTGTAAGGACCGTAAGAAAATTGTTCGACGTTCACTTCCGTGGTTTGCAGCGTGCGCGAGTTCTCAGGCCAAACGTAAACGCGAATACCCGACCCGCTATGCGTCCCCAAATACATAGTTTCTCCGCTGCCATCGGCTGCCTGAATCGATCCCACATCTTCCTGGGAAATATAATCTATATGTAGTTCGCCGAGGCGCTCCAATTCATCCAAAGAGATCCGAATTACAACGGAACGCGTAAATGGCTCGTTTCCGGCGCTCGAGTAAGCATTGGTCGTTATATAGAGATAGTTATCGGATGCGGCGATATCTGGATAGTCAAACCATTCCTTCGTCCAACCGAATGATGCAGGCGAAAAATCGTAGTAGTGCCAGACTCGTCCTTCAACTGCATTTCCGCGGGCGACGGCAAGGCGAGCGGTATTTGTTTGCCCATTGTGCGAGTACTGGAGATACCATAACAAGAGATTGCGCTTAGGCAGCGCATACGCGACTTGGTCGCAGCAGAACTCCTGATCGCGGCTGGATCCGCCACCCGGGAACTGTTTTGCGGGGTCAATAGATGTAAATCTTGAGCCCCCATCGTCCGACCAAGCGGCAAGCCAATTACCCGTGATTAGCACTACCTTTCGTAGTTGGGCGATTGTGGGTTCCAACACTGTGCTCGTCGAATCGCCCGTTTCGCGATCGGCCAAACTTCGATTGACCTGCAATTGAAGCGGAGAGGCCAATACGGCGCTGAGCGCCGTAGGAAGGCCTGACGGTTTAAGCTGGGATTGTGGCAGTGCAAATGGAACCACGGCGCGTTCGCCCGCTGGTACAGGTCGATGGTGCTGACGCAATCTGTCTTGTCGTGCTTTGACGCGAGCCCGCACTGCCTCCTCGGATTCAAACGCCAGAGTAGCTAGTCCGCGGCTGATAGCGATGGGCTTGGGTATCGTCGCCTGATTGGATTCAATTACTGCTGCCGCGACGGCAACATGCCTTCCCGCAATGAGCAATGTGACAATGGCTATCCAGCGCATGCGCATAGATTTTCGTCCGCTAGTCAATCGATGAGAAAGATTGTCGAATAAACATTCCCTACCTACGATACAAGGCAACGTTATCTTGTGTGACGAGGCTCTGGATACTCTAGCGATCGCGCCGGGGCAATGGATATCGCCGAGGCGCAGGCGGAGCTGGCGCGGGCGGCGGCTCAGTTGCGCGCCATCGAGATGTTGAGGCAGCTCAGAAAGGGCAGTTGAAGCACTTTCGATTTAGTGTGCCTGGGCTGGCTCGAGCGCGTTTTCCAGATCGGCAATCTCTTTCTTGAGTTTTAGGAGATCGCGCTCCTTAGTAAGTGCGTCCATCTCCTCGTTCTCGAGTTCCTTCATTTTCTCCTCTTTCTCTGCCTTGCGACGCTCAAGCTCTGACTGTAGGGGCGCGAGTTGGTCCGCAAAGGTAGTCGAGGGCAACGGCGTGGCACCTACATCCACCTGGCGTGGCGATCCGGTGCTTTCGTAAAGGTCCAGCCCGATCTTGCTCTTTACGCCCGAAATCTTCGACGGCAATGCTGTTACGGCACCGTACTGCGCTACCAGAGTGCGAAAAGCTGCGATCGGTTCGATCGATGATTGAGGATTGCCGTCATGATCTATGTAGTCGAAAACGCGGCTCACCGTTACCTGCCCCGCAGATGGAAAGCGATATCGGTAGCCTGTCGTGTGCCCACCATCAGCATTGGTCGCGTCAAATCCGAATTGGGGCTTCACGGAGACTGTTAGCCTTATCTTCCGCAACTCCTTGAGGACTGCCTCGACGTTGGCCTCCTTTGCGGGCGTTACTTCAAGGTTGGAGAATCCTTCCTTGTCAAACTGCTGCACAGGACGCCAGTCCTCATCAGTCGCACAGGCGGTGGCAAATTCAAACGGCACAATACGTACGGCATAGTCACCGAGCACTTCATCCCTGGAAACTTCGGCGCGGTGTTCCATCAGCTTCTCATACTTGTTCCTGATTACCCATGAGGCTCAGCCAGTGAGCCAGGGGTGGTAGCAAACTGGCATCGCTTGATTTCACAAGGAGATAGGCGATGCCGAAGAACCAGGTGCAGTTTCAGAAAGGTATGAGTCT